>Ga0247666_1000026_pt1 | contig 93379 bp, 70 predicted proteins | sample CNK07_metaG_FD_183025 | JGI IMG/M metagenome (GOLD analysis project Ga0247666, IMG submission 183025) | Soil microbial communities from Purdue University Martell Research Forest, Indiana, United States - CNK07 | ecosystem: Environmental > Terrestrial > Soil > Temperate forest > Bulk soil...
AACCCTCTTACTTACTGCTCCGCTTTCGCAACCGTCTACCTCGCATGTACCATCGAACCCGCGTCGGCACTCACCATCGCCGACGCCCAACTACTAACCCGTCCACGAAACCGGGGCAGGCTCACCCTGCGCTAACCCGTTTTCTCACAACCCTATCGCGACTCTCTCCAATCGAGCGCCTTCTCCCCCGTGCTTTTCGGGGGGAGAAGGTGCCGAAGGCGGATGAGGGGGGCGCAAGATGGGAGAAACACGTTGTTCGCGAGCGTGAACCGATTGACCTGCTCAGTGCCTTTGCAACGTTGAAGCGACAGCCAAACGCCCCCTCATCCGGCCTTCGGCCACCTTCTCCCCCACAAACAGCGTGGGGGAGAAGGCGCTCGATTGGAAAGAGTCGCAATTAGAGAGTGAGAAGTACGGCTAAGCGTTCTGAAGCCGCGCCTCTCCTTCCTTTGCGATCGCTTCGCTGAGCGACAGCCGCAGCAAGTGCGCCAGCTCCTCGGCGTGCGAGGAGCTGAGCATCGTCACGTGATTGCCGGAGGTTTGCACCACCCGCACCGGCTCCGTCGTCAGCGAGTCCCAGCCGAGTGACTCTTTTTGCAGCAGCTCGATGCGCGCCGAGGGGTAATCGGCAGGCTGTGCTTCGCCCGCGCGGTAGAGCGTGATCGGAACGGGGACGACCTCCGGCTGATATGTGCGATGGGCGCGGATATGCGCCTTGCTGACTTTGAGGAGGTTGCGGACCAGCTTCTCCTCCTCGCCCGGAGGCACGACGCGCGAGTTGCGGAGGGCGTCGACGACATGGTCGATCTGTTCGTCGGTGCCGAGGTTGGAGAGCTCGTCGATCGATACGTCGACGCGCTCGCCGAGGAAGCGGCCGATGGTTTCGGCCATCGTGGCCAAGCGGACCGCGTCTTCACGCCGGCTGTCGGACACCGTGTTCTCGCCGGACGAAAGCGGAGCGACGGAGTCGAAGAGGCCGAGGAAGGCGACGCGCTCGTTCTTGAGGCAGAGCTGCCGCGCGATCTCGAACGCGATCACGCCGCCGAGGGAATGACCGACCAGCAGATACGGCCCGTCCGGCTGCGCCGAGCGGATCTCCGTGATGTAGTCGGCGGCCATCTGCTCGAGCGTGTCGTGCGGCTCGCCGGTTCCGTCGAGGCCTCGTGCCTGAATGCCGTACACCGGAATCTCGGTTGGCAGGTGTCGAACCAGATGGACGTAGTTGAGCAGCGTGCCGCCGCCCGGATGGACGAGGAAGAGCTTGATGCGCTGCTCGCCCGGCCGGAGCGTGACCATCAGCGGCCACTCTCCTGAATTGCGGCGCAGTACCGCGGCCATGTGCTCGATGGTTGGTTCTTCGAAGAGCGCCTGCAGCGGCACTTTTCGGCCGAGGCGCTGCTCGACTTCGACGAGGAGCCGCAGCGCGAGCAGCGAGTGGCCGCCGATCTCGAAGAAGCGATCGGTGACGCCGACCGGGCGCACGCGCAGCAGGTCTTCCCATATCTGCACGAGCCGCAGCTCGATCGCGTCGCGCGGCGCGACGTAGCGGCTCTCGAGAGCTGCGCGCTCGCCCGCGGGGGCAGGAAGCTTCTCCCGATCGAGCTTCTGGTTCGCCGTAAGCGGGAGCGCGTCGAGGAAGACGACGGCGGAAGGCACCATCGCGGCGGGGAGGCGCTGCGCGAGATACTCCTGCAGTCTTCCGGAACCGCTGTCCGCATTCTTTTGCAGCACGACGTACGCGACGAGAATCTGTTCGCCGGACGCGGGTCCGTCCGCGCGCGCGATGACAGCGCAGGCAGCGACGTCGGCATGGGCCTGCAGCGTCGCGGCAACTTCCATCGGTTCGACGCGCACGCCGCGAATCTTCACTTGATGATCGATGCGTCCGCGGAATTCGAGCCGGCCATCGGCTCCGAACGCGCCACGATCGCCTGTCAGATAGAGGATGTCGTCTTCATCCGTGGTGAACGGGCTGCGAACGAAACGCTTCGCGTTTTCGCTGGCCGCGTTCAAGTAGCCGAGGCTGCGGAACGGGGTGCGGATCGCGATCTCGCCCGGCTCGCCCACGCCGCAAAGCGCGCGCTTGGGCGTGAGGACGAGGACCTGCGTGTGCGGAATTGCTTCGCCGAGCGGCTGAATGCCGGCGCGCGGATTCGCCGGCACGCGGTAGAAGCACTTCGCGAGCGTCGTCTCCGTCGGGCCATAGAGATTGATGATCTCGCCCGATTGCGGGAACGCCTCGCGCCAGCGGCCGATCAGCACATCGGTGAGCGGCTCGCCGGCGAAGAAGATCCGCCGCAGTGAGCGCAGCGTGACGTCTTCCCGCCTGCGCAGCAGCCAGGTCTCGGCGACGGCTGGAACGGTGTGAATCGTAGTAATCTGCTCGCGGTCGAGCCAGCCGAGAATATCGTCGTCGTCCGGCAGGACGAGAGTGGCTCCCGAGGTGAGGGGAAGGAAGATGTCTCGCAGCACGACGTCGAACGAGAGTCCCGTCAGTTGGCCGGAGCGATCGCCCGGACCGACTTCGAACGTCTCGCGCTGCCACTGCAACCAGTGCGCGAGGCCCTGATGCGTGCCGAGGATCGCCTTCGGCGTGCCGGTGCTGCCGGAAGTGAAGAAGACGTATGCGGCGTCGTCCGCGCGCGCTCCCGAACCGGCGCCGGGGAGCTCGACGATCTCGCCGCCTGCGATCAGGAATCGTGCGCCCGCTTCATCGAGCATCACCTTCCTGCGTTGCTCGGGGAGATCGGGGCTCAGTGTCAGCAATACACCGCCCGCGGAAAAGACACCGGCCATCGCGGCGATGAGCGACGGCGCGCGCGTGCCGAATACGGCGACGACATCACCGCGATGCAGGCCGCGCTCACGCAGCGAATCGGCGACGTTACGCATCGCCACGCCGAATTCGGCGTACGTCAATCCGCCGCCGCTCTGCGAGACCGCAGGGGCGTCCGGCGTGCGCTCGATCCAGTTCGCGATGCACTCGACTACCGTCGGGTACCGCGGCTTCTCGAGCCGCATCGTCGGGTCGGGTGAGAGCGCCGTCGTCAGATCGAATGAGCCGATGCGCCGCTCGGGCTCGACTGCGGCCTGCTCGAGCAGGCGGATGTACTGGTCGAGGAAGCTCGCCATCAGCCCTTCGGAGTAGCGCCGGCCGCGGTAGCGCAGATCGAGCGACAGGCTGCCGTCGAAGTCGGTGATGAAGAGCTGGGTCGAGAACTCCTCGATTAGCGCCGGCGCGTCTTCGAGAGTGACGCGGAGGCCCGGCAGGTCGAGCCGGCGTGGCGCGCTCGGCGTGAAGTTGAAGATCGTCTCGTAGAGCGGATGGATGCCGGAGCTGCGGCGGATGTCGAGGTCCTGGACTACGCGCTCGATCGGAACATCGGCGTGCGCGAGCGCATCGAGCACGGTTTGCCGGACGATCGACATCGCCTCGCGGAAACTGAGATCCGGCGACAGGTTCGCGCGCAGCGCAAGAGTGTTGAGGAAGAGGCCGATCAGGGGCTCGCACTCGACGCGCGTGCGGCCGCTCACCGGCGAGCCGATCACGATGTCCTCGCTCCCGGTTCGCCGCATCAGCAGGACCATGAACGCGGTCAGCAACGTGACGAACAGCGTCGTCTCGTTACCCTGGCTCAGGACCTCGAGACTCCGCTTCAGCGATCCGCCCACTTGCGACGAGATCGAGCCGGCGTCGTGATCGAGGCCGCTCGAGTTGACGGCGAAGTCAGGCGGAAGCTCGAGCGCCGGCGGCACGTCCGTCAACTGCGCGCGCCAGTACGCCAGTCCGTCGTCCAGATTCCGCTCCCGCTGCCACCGTGCGAAGTCGCCGTACTGAATGGGAAGGGTAGGAAGCGCGGACGGGCGCTTCTGCACGAACGCGGTGTACAACTCCGCGATCTCGGCCATCAGCACGCCGATCGACCAGCCGTCGGAGGCGATGTGGTGCATGGTCACGAGCAGGACGTGCTCGCGGTCCGCTACGCGAATCAGGGTGACGCGAAGCAGCAGGTCGTTCGCGAGATCGAATCCTCGCACCATCTCCTCGGCGTACAGAGCGCGCCAGTCGGATGCTTCGACGACACGGATCGGCAGCGACGTGGCCGCACGAACGGTCTGCACCGGCGTCCCCGACACCTCGGCGATGGTCGAGCGAAGCGTCTCATGACGAGCGAGGATGGCATCGAACGTCGCCTGCAATGCATCGATCGACAACGTTCCTTCGAGGCGCAGCGCTCCGGAGATGTTGTGCGCGACGTCGGGGAAGAGCCGGTCGCGGAACCACTCCCGCTCCTGCGCGAACGACAGCGGCACGTCGTCGTCCTCGGCGCGCACAACCGGCCCGGCAGGCCGTTGCTCGGTGAGGCGACGCAGCAACAGATCGCGCTGTTCCGGCGTGAGGCTCTTGATCAGGCCCTTGATCTTCTTGGCAGCCGCCTTCCCGTGCGCCTTCGCCTGCTCTTTGAACGTCTCTTTGATTCCCTTTCCGTCACTCATCGCCGTCTCCGGAAAGCCCGCCCACTTCCGCGAGCATCAGCTCGAGCAACTCGGGATCGGCCTGCTCCGCCTGATGCGTCACGACGGCGATCGCCAGTTGCGCGATGGTCGGCGCCTGCAGCAACGCCGCGAGCGACATCTCGACGTGAAGCTTCAACGAGAGCCGCGCGTTGAGCTGCGTGGCGAGCAGCGAGTGTCCGCCGAGCTCGAAGAAGTTGTCGTTGACGCCGACCGTCGAGACGCCGAAAAGCTCCTGCCAGATCGACGCGAGCTCGGACTCGATCTCGCCGCGGGGCGGCTCGTACGCCGTCCGCAGAGCGGGCCGCTCGTGCTGAATCAGCGGCGGCGCGTCGAGCTCGTCCCGATGCCCGATCCAGCGGCGGAGACGCGCCTGGAGGTCGCCGCTTGACACGACCACGTGGCCGGGGCCGGCGGCGGCGAGGATGCGCTCGAAGGCGCCGGCGCCTTCGTGCGGCTCCATGACGAACTCGCTGACCGTCGCGCCGAGCCCGGCGATGACGGGGCGCGTGTCGGCCAGCCGCCAACTGTCCCAATCGACGCTCGTCCACCCCGTGGCGCCGTCGCGATTCTTCCAGCGCGCGAATGAGTCCATGAAGAGATTCGCGGCACTGTACGCGGAGAATCCGAGACCGCCGAGAATCGCGGAGAGGGACGACATCAGCAGGCAGAAGTCTGGCGCGCGTCCGACGAGAACCTCGTCGAGGACGAGCAGTCCTTTGACCTTTGCGACGAACTGCGGCTCGGAGTCGGCGGGCGTCGCCTCACGGATCTCGCGGAAGGTCTCGATGCCGACAGCGCCGGCGGCGTGGATGACGCCGTGCAACTCGCCGAAGCGCTCGTCGACCGCGGCAAGAACGTGCTGCATGTCGTCGCGGCTGGAGACGTCGGCCGCCAACACGAGCACCTCGGCGCCGAGGTCCTCGAGCTCTGCGAGCTGCCGCAACTTTTCATCGGTCGGTGCCGAGCGGCCAATCAGAACGAGCCGCGCCTGAACGCGTTCGGCGAGGTGACGCGCGAGCACCATGCCGACGCCGCCGAGGCCTCCCGTGATCAGATACACGCCGCGCTCGCGAAGGACCGTCGCGGAGGATTCGAGCTTCACCGGTTCGTACGCGGGGACGAAGCGGCTGCCGCGGCGATACGCCACGAGCGAGTCGTCCGGCTCGCTGCAGATCTCGTCGAGGATCTGTGCGACCAGCGCGTCGCGGCGACTCACGTCGAGATCGCTCTCGATCATGCGACAGACGAGATTCGGATGCTCCTGCGGCGCAACCATCGCCGGCGCGCGCAAGGTGGCCTTCTCTGGGATGTCGTCGACGTGATTGGTAACGATCTCGATGTTGGCCGCGCCCTGAACACCCTGCAGCAACTCCATGAGGCTGTGATAGCCGAGGTCCTGCATTTCCGCGAAGCGCTCGGCGGAAGGAGCGGCGTCGTCGCGTGGCGTCAGCGAAGCGAGATGAATGATGGTGCGCCGGTCGTCCTGAGGCACGCCGGCAGCGTCGTCACAAATCTCCACGCTTGCGCCGCGCCCACGCAACGCGCTCGCGAGCTCCTCGGCGATGCCATAACGGTCGGCGACAATGAACCACGCGCCGCTGAAGTCCTCGCGGCGCCGCGCACGGACCGATGGCTTCCACGACGGCAGATAGAACCACTCCGCGACGTCGTCTTTTCTGTGCGCGGATGCGGACGGCAGCGCGTCCGCGGACGGCGGATCGATCCAGTAGCGCCGCCGCTCGAATGGATATGACGGCAGCCGCACACGACGCGGGTCAGCGGTCGCGAGAAAGCGCGCGGTGTCGAGCGATGCGCCCGCGAGCCACAACTGTCCGACTCCGCGCAGAAGGACTTCGATTTCCGACTGCAGGCCATACGACCAGCGCATCGCCGGGATGACTGCGTTCTCACGCTTCTGGGCGATTGCGTGCGAGGTTAGGCCCTGGCCGGGTCCGGCCTCGAACAGGACGCGGCGCGGGTCATCGAGCAGCGTCGACAGTCCGTTCGCGAAGCGCACGGTGCGGCAGAGATGCCGCGCCCAGTACCCGGGATCGGTCGCCTCGGCGTCAGTAATCCAAGTCCCGGTGATGCACGAGACATACGGTATCCGCGGCGCGTGCAATCCGACGCGCCGCAGCACTGCCAGGAGCGGCTCGACGATCGCCTCCATCATCGAAGAGTGGTAGGCGTGCGTGCTTCGTAGCCGCTGACAACTGATCTCGCGCCCGGCGAGCGTCGCCGCCAGTTCGGCGATGCCGGCCTCGTCGCCCGAAGCGATGCAGAGCCGCGGGGCGTTGATCGCGCCGAGGGACACGCCGCTGGGCAACAGCGGCAGCAGCTCGCCCTCGGTGAGCGGAACCGCCAGCATCGCGCCCGGAGTGACGTGCGACTGAATCAGGCGCGCGCGTGCGGCGACGACTTCGACGGCGTCGGCCAGCGACAGAACGCCGCTCAGGTGCGCTGCCGTGAACTCGCCGATGCTGTGGCCGATCATCGCCTCCGGCTCGATGCCCCAGCTCCGCAGCAATTCGGCGAGCGCGACTTCGGTGACGAAGATCGCCGGCTGCGCGGCGACCGGCTGATCGTCCGGCGTGACGCGCTTCTTTCCGAGCATGGCGCGGAGGTCGAGACCGCCTTTGCTTTTCGTGGGCGGCTCGAGTCGCGGATGCGCCCAGTCGCGGTCGGGATAGAGGAAGTCGCGGATGTCGCCGTCGAGATGATTCTTCAGTAGTGCGGCGGAGCGATCGACGCTGACGCGGAACACTGGTTCTGTGCAATACAACTCCCAACCCATGCCGGGGTAGTGATCGCCGAGGCCGGGGAACATGAATGCGATCGAGGGCCGGCCGGCGGGAGCGGATCCGGTGACGATGCGCTGCGGGTCGCGCAACGCGGCGACCGCATCGTCGAGATCCATGGCCACGGCAATGCGGCGCTCGCTGAATGCGCGACGTCCATGTCGCAGCGTGTACGCGACGTCGGAAAGACGCGCAGCATGATCGGCCTGGAGATGATCAGCGAGGCGGCTCGTGGCGGCGTCGAGCGCCGTCGGGGTTCTGGCCGTAAGCAGAATCAGATCGAACGGCCGTGTCTCGGGTGACGGTTCGGAGACGGCAGGCGCTTCCTCCAGCACGACGTGTACATTCGTGCCGCCGATGCCGAAAGAGCTCACGCCCGCGCGCAACGGGCTGCCCGCTACAGGACTGAGCATGGGACGCAGCTCGCGGTTCACGTAGAACGGCGTGTCGCGGAACTCGATCTGCGGATTGATGCGCTCGAAGTGGAGCGTCGGCGGAATCTCGCGATGACGCAGCGCGAGGACGGCCTTGATGAAACCGGCGATGCCGGCCGCCGCGTCGACGTGGCCGATGTTGCTCTTGACCGAGCCGAGAGCGCAGAAACGGCGCTTTCCGCCGCAGTCGCCGAACGCGTCGACGAGCGCGGCAACCTCGATCGGATCGCCCAGCGGCGTGGCGGCGCCGTGGGTCTCGATGAGCGAGATCGAGTCCGGCTCCGCGCCGGCCATCGCCAGCGCCTCCGCGATGACGCGCGACTCGCCGTCGCCGCTCGGTGCGGTGTAGCCGACCTTCATCCGCCCATCGTTGTTGATCGCCGAGCCGCGGATCACCGCGAGAATCGTGTCGCGATCTCTGACCGCGTCCGACAGTCGCCGCAACACGACCACACCGGCGCCGTCGCTCGAAACGGTGCCTTGCGCCGCCGCATCGAACGGGCGACAGTGGCCATCGGGGGAGAGCACCCCGCCGTCTTCATATCGATAGCCGCCGACGAGCGGCAGATGGATCGACACCCCGCCGGCGAGGGCCATATCGCTCTCGAATGCGAGCAGGCTCTGACAGGCGAGATGCACGGCCACGAGCGAGGTCGAGCAGGCGGTGCCGACGCTGACGCTCGGCCCGCGCAGATCGAGTTGATACGACGTGCTCGTGGCGAGGAACGTCGGATCGTTGCCGACCGCGATCTGGAAATTGCCGGCTGTGGCCATGGCGTCGCGATTCGGCCAGAGATTGCGGACCAGGTAGACGCTCAGGATGCTGCCGGCGAAGACGCCGATCGGTCCGGGGAAGTTCTTCGCGTCGTAGCCCGCGTCTTCGAGCGCCGACCACGCGGTCTCGAGGAAGACGCGCTGCTGCGGATCCATGAGCGCCGCTTCCCGCGGACTGAAGCCGAAGAAGCCGGCGTCGAAGCCGTCCGCCTCCTCGATGACGCCTTTCGCGGCGACGTAGTGCGGGTCGCGCAGTCGGGCCGGGTCAACACCAGCCGCCCGCAGTTCCTCCGGCGTGAAGAAGGTGATGGATTCGACGCCGTCGCGGAGATTTCGCCAGAGATCGTCGGGCGTGCTGGCTCCCGGAAAGCGGCAGGCCAGGCCGACGACAGCGATTGCTTCCGGCGCCGTCATTGCGTCTCCTCTTTCGTGGCCGGTGCGCGGCGGGGATTGACTCTGCCGAGCGCTTGCTGGCGCGCGGCGACACGTTGTTTCGTCTGGTCGTCGAGCGGACGAACCGCGGGGCGGATCAGGCGTCCGGCCAGCGCTTCGACAGTCGGGTGATTGAAAAGGTCCGTCACGGTGACGTCGAACCCGAGGTCACGCTTGACGCGGTCCTGCACCTGCAGCAGGAGGAGGGAGTGCCCGCCTTGATCGAAGAAATTCGTCTGCAGGCCGACGTCCTGGATCTGCAGGAGGTCGCGCCAGATGCTGGCGATGGCCCGCTCGGTCTCACTGCGCGGCGGAACGACCTCGGCTCGCGGCTTCGGCGGCGCGGCGGATGGCAGCGCGCGGCGATCGAGCTTTCCGCTCGGCAGCAGCGGCAGCTCGTCGAGCTCGACGAAGACGTCGGGCAGCATGTAGTCAGGCAGCCGCCGGCGAAGACGCTCCTTCCTGCCGGTGGAGCGCGGGACCGCGCCTCCGGCGAAGAAGCGGCTGTAAAACGGAGTGGCGCGGAACGCGTGGCCGTGCCGCGGCGATTCGTGGCGGAAGGGAATCGTCTCCTCCCCACGCGACAGCACTCCTTCGAGAAAGTAGTCGGGATGCGGAGCGTCTCCGCGCACGATCGCGCCGCACGACGACTTGATGCAGTCGCCCGCGCGCACGTCGAGCGAATCATGCAGCGGGAAGAACACCGGAAGCCAGCAGTGCTCGTGCTCGAGGATGTCGATGCGCTCGCCGCCGCCGGTGTCGAGCGTGAGCCAGACCAGGAAGCCATCGATCCGTCCGTCGCGCTCAATCACGTGCTCGGCCTGATGGCGAACTTCCGGCTCGGTGTGCCCGCGAAAGTCGAGATCCTCGAATACCCGCGGCGCGGCGAGCAGTTGCGACGGCCCGATGCCCTTGACGCAGAGACGCAGATCGAACGCGTGGCCAACCTCAGCGAAGATCCGCTCGACGTACCGCGCCGGCAATTCGCCGAATGCCATCTCGTCGAGCAGCGAGTCAGGCAACTGCACCGGCGCGAACATCGTGGTGCTTCGCGACGGAATCATCGCGGCGTCTTCGCGGAGCAGGTGCCGCACGCCGTTCATGATCATCGCGGCGCCTTCGCTGCCGCCGATCGCGCCGACGATCTCGGACACGCAGACGTCCGCCGGCTCCGGCAGATCAACCTTGGTGGCGTCGCCGAGGATCACTTCGATGCGGTCGTCGAGTCCAAGCTCGCGCACGCGGTTGCACGCTTTAGTGTAGGTGTCAGGCAGCAGCTCGATTGCGTAGACCTTGCGCGCCCCCGCCTCGGCGCAGAACCGCGACAGGATGGCCTCCGGGCCGGTGCCGACTTCGACGACGACTTTGTCGCGCACGTGCTCGCGGATCGCCGCTCGATAACTCTCGTTACGTCGCTCGTCGCTCGTCATGGCGTGATAGGCAAGGTCGTCATAGACGAAGTACTCGGCGATCGACGGCCACCACTCCGGCTGCGCCGATCGACTTGGTACGACATACGCGACGATGCGGTCGCCGTCGATCGCGACGGCAGCCTGGGCGACTGAAGCGTCAGCGCGCAGCGCGGCTTCGATCTCGCCGGGCTCGATGCGGAAGCCGTGGACTTTGACCTGATCGTCGCGGCGGCCGAGAAACTCGATCTCGCGGTTCGGCAGAAAGCGGGCGAGATCGCCGGTGCGATACATCCTGCCGCCAGCGAACGGATCATCCATGAAGCTCGCGGCGGTCAACTCGGGGCGATTCCAGTACCCCTGCGCCACGCCCGGGCCGCCGACGAGCATTTCTCCGGCGACGCCGATCGGAACGGGGCGAAGTTGCTCGTCGACGATGTAGACGCGCGCGTCTCCCATCGGACGACCGATCGTCGGCTTGCCGTCGCGGTAGTCGGCGATCGTTGCACAGACCGTGATCTCGGTCGGACCGTACGCATTGAGGAAGCGCCGCCCGCGCGACCAGCGCTCGGCGAGATCGGCCGGACACGCCTCGCCGGCGGAAACGAGCGTCCGCAGCGACGGCAGGCGCGACTCGGGAAGCCGCGAGAGCACCGACGGCGGCAGCGTGACGACGCTGATCTCCCAACGCTCCATCAACTGCAGCATCTCGTTCGATGGGAGGAGCAGGTTGCGCGGCGCCATGTAAAGCCTCGCGCCTGCGAGCAATGCGGTGAAGATCTCCGATACGGACGCATCGAAGCTGAGCGATGCGAACTGCAGAACGCGGCTGCCGGCTCCGATCTGGAATGACTCGATCTGCGCATCGACGAGATGCCGCAGTGAGCGATGGGTGATCGGAACGCCCTTCGGCCTGCCGGTCGATCCTGACGTATAGATGATGTAGGCGACGTCGCCGGCGGTCGGCCGCGTGATCGAAGCATCCGCATCTCCGGTGATGGGTGGCGGCTCCGTGAGCACGAGCCGTGCGCCGCTGTCGGCGATCATTTCCTCGAGGCGTGCCGCGGGCAGGGAAGGCTCGAGCGGAACGTACGCCGCGCCGGCCTTGAGCACGCCGAGGATCGAGGCGAGCCGCTCCAGCGACGCATCCATGCAGATCGCCACGCGGTCGCCGCGCGTGATGCCTTGCGTCTGCAGCCACTGGGCGACGCGGTTGGCGCGCGCATCGAGCTCGATGTACGTGAGCGAGACGTCGCCGCCGGATGCGGCGAAGATCGCCGCGGTCTGCTCCGGTGTACGCGCGACCTGTGCCTCGAAGAGATCAACGATCGAGGCATCGGCTGCCGGTGAAATGAACGGCTCGCGACTCCACTCGAGCACCTCTACGCGCTCGGCATCCGTCATCGGGTCGAGGTCGCGGAGGAGCAAGCCCGGGCTCGCGCACATTTGTCCGAGGAGCGTGCGCATGTGCGACAGCAGGCGAAGCATCGACGCGCGATCGAAACGGCTGCGGTCATAACCGACGCCGAGCTTGCCGCGCGTGCGGATCTCCATCATCACCGTCAGCGGGAAGCTGGCCCGCTCGACGAAATCGAAGCCGGCGAGCTCGAGGCCGCTGCCGCGCAGGCGCTCGACGTCGAGAGGGGTGTTTTCGAAAACGAGCAGGCTGTCGAACAACTGCGTGCCGCGCGGAACGCCGCTCCAACCCTGCACGCGCGCCAGCGGTGCGTACTCGAAGCGGCGCGACTCCGCCTGGGCATGCTGCAGTTCGGCGAGCCATGCATCGAGGCGCTTGTCCGGCGTCACCTGAATGCGCGCCGCGATCGTGTTCACGAGCAACCCGACCATCTTCTCGACACCGGCGAGCTCCGGCGGGCGGCCGGCGACGGCTGTGCCGAAGACGACTTCCTCGCGCCGGCTGTAGCGGCTGAGCAGCAGCGCCCACGCGCCTTGCACGAGCGTGTTCAACGTCAGCCGCATGCGGCGTGCGGCATTCCGCAATGCTTCGACTTCCTCGTCCGGCAGCGGCAGGAACTCGAGGCCGTAGCCGTCGTTCGCCGCGGACGGAAACTCGATACCGAGCGGCGTCGGCTCGCGGACATCGGCGAGCTCCTTTCGCCAGAAACTTTCCGCCGCCGCAAGATCGCGTGAGCGCTGCCAGGCGATGAAGTCGCGGTACGGCCGGCCCGGCTCCGGCTCTTCCTGTCCGGCGTACAGCGCGAACAGCTCCTCCATCACGATCGGCACCGACCAGGCGTCGAGGATGATGTGGTGCCACGTCCAGATCAGTTGATGCGCGCTCTCCGACAACCGCACGAGCTTGAGCCGCATCAGCGGCGCGCGGCGAAGATCGAAGGCAGCGACCCGCTCGCTCGCGCGCAGTGCGTCCAACCGTTCCTCTGTAGCGGCGCCGCGCCAGTCGAGGACTTCCAGCGGCACGCGAACCTGCTCGCCGACGACCTGCAGCGGCTGCGGCAGGCCACGCCACGCGAACGCGGTCCGCAGGACGGGGTGCCGTTGCATGATGGTCTGCCACGCGCGCTCGAAATCAGCGAGGCGCAGCTCGCCGTTGAGGCGACACGAGAGCTGCTGCACGTACACGTCGGTGTCGGGCGCCGAAATGGTGTGAAAGAGCATCCCCTCCTGCATCGGGGAAAGCGGATAGGTGTCTTTAGGGCGTACTTCGCTCATGGTTTAGTGGTCTGTGGTGGTCTGCCCTAGGCCTGGTCGAACTCGACCTGCGCGAGAGCGAGGTCGAGGTGTTCCTGGCTGAGCTCGAATTCGGGGATGTGCGCGGTGTCGTTCCTTTGCCGCGAGTTGCGCTCCGCCAGCGCGGCGAGCGCGGCGATCGTCGACTGCTGGAACAGATCGCTGGGACGGATCTCGAGTCCCGCGCGTTTGCATCGGGCGACGATCTGAATGCTTTTGATCGAATCGCCGCCGACCGCGAAGAAGTCGTGCGTGACGCCGACGCGCTCGAGGCCGAGAACGTCCGACCAGATCGACGCGATCGTCTTCTCCGCCGCGGTCCGCGGTGGCACGAGCTCCTGCGTCTCCGTCAGGTCCCACTGCGGCAACGGCAGGCCTTTCTGATCGAGCTTGCCGTTCGAGGTCAGAGGAAGCGCGTCGAGAAACGTGATCACCGTCGGCACCATGTATTGAGGAAGACGCTCGCCGAGGAATTGGCGCAGCTGGTCGGGGGCCGCAGTGGTCCCGGCGCGCAGGACGGCGTAGGCAACGAGCACGCGGTCTCGCGACGGATGCTCGCGCGCGACGACCGCAGCCACCGCAACGTCGGGATGCTGCATGAGCGCGGCCTCGATCTCGCCGGGCTCGATGCGGAAGCCGCGCACTTTGATCATCGCGTCGACGCGCCCGAGGAAGTCGAGATTGCCGTCGGCGCGGCGGCGCGCCAGATCGCGCGTTCGATAAAGACGCGCATTCGGCTGCGTGCTGAATGGATCGGGGATGAATGACGCGGCGGTGCGCTCGGGATCGCCGATGTAGCCGCGGCCCACGCCGATGCCGCCGATGTAGAGATCGCCCGCGACGCCGGCAGGTACGGGACGGAGATTCACGTCGAGCACATGCGCGGTCATGTTGGCAACCGGTGTACCGATCGAAGCGATGGCCACCGCCTCGTCCGCCTGCGCGAGGCTGCGGATCACGTAGTGGCATTGATCGTCCGAGCATTCGGTCGAGCCGTAGGTGTTGAGGAGCGGAATGTGCGGATAGCGCGCAAGCCAGCGCCGGCAGAGCGTCGTCGGCAAAGCTTCGCCGGTCGGCACGATCCACCGTAATGCGGTGAGGTCGCGCGGCTCGTCGTCGAGCACCGCGCGCAGCATCGACGGCACTACCTGCAGCACCGTCACTCCGCGCGCTTCCACCTCGTCGAGCAGTCTCGAAGGGTCTTCCGCGATGTCATCCGGAAAGACCACCACCCGTCCGCCCACTACGAGCGGGCCGAGACATTGCCAGACCACGATGTCGAAGGTCGGCGGACCGTTCTGCGCAAGCACGCCGTCCTCGCCGACCTGCAGGTCCGACAGCTTCGCCAACACGTGGTTGACCATGCCTCGGTGCTCGACCATGACGCCCTTCGGCTTGCCGGTCGAGCCGGATGTGTACATGACATACGCGAGATCATTCCCGTCGACGCGCGGCAGCTCGTCGTTCGCCGGCTCGTGCACGATGCTCTCGATCACGAGCTTCGCGCCGCTATCTTCGATGATCTGCGCCGTTCGCGACGACGCGTGACGCGCGTCGAGCGGCAGGAACGCACCGCCGGCTTTCGAGATCGCGAGGAGGGCGGTGATGAAGTCGATTCCGCGCGGCATGAGCACAGCGACGATCGTGTCTCGACTCACGCCACGATGAACGAGACTGCGCGCCAGACTGGCGACCCGGTCGTGCAGTTCGCCGTACGTCACGATGTCGTCGCCGCAGGTGACGGCGACTGCATCGGGGCGCCGCAGCGCCTGCGCTTCGAAGAGCTCGCAGATCGTTTTGTCGGGCAGTTCCGCCACCTCTCCCGCACCGCGCGCGAGCGCCTCGCGGCTGTCGCCGGCGTCGAGCAACGCCAGCGCTCCGATTGCGCAATTCGGTTCGGCCACGATCGACTCGAGCAGCGTCTCGAAGTGCGCGGCCATCCGCTCGATCGCCGGCGCGTCGAACAGATCGGCCGCGTATTTCCACGCGCCGACGAGTTGCCCGCGATCGTCCTCTTTCATCTCCACGTTGAGATCGAACTGCCCATCCTGCTGCGCGAGCGGCATCGGCTCGAGCAGAAGATCGGCGAACGGAATCGCCGCCTCGCTATCACCCGGCAGCATCACGCGCGACAGCTCCTGGAAGCGATGAAACTTCTGCAGCACGAACGTGGTCTGGAACAGCGGTGAGCGGCTCAGATCGCGCGCCGGATGGAGGCGGTCGATCAGCAGCGAGAAGGGATAATCCTGATGTTGCATCGTGCCGAGCACGCGGGCGCGAACACGGCCGAGGACCTCGCGGAACGTCGGTGATGCGGAGAGGTCCGCGCGCAGCGGCACCATGTTCACGAAGTCGCCGACCACATCCTGCAGTTCGGGACGCTCGCGCCCCGAGGTTGGCGAGCCGACGATGAATGCCTCCTGTCCCGTGTAGCGGTGAAGCAGGACTTCATACGCGGCCAGCAACAACATATAGAGAGTCACCCGTTCGCGGCCGGCGAGCTGCTTGAGCCGCGGCGTGAGGGAGGCGCTCATCCGCCGCGTGATCGTTCCGCCGCGGAACGACTGCATCGACGGACGCAAACGCGCGGCGGGCAGATCGAGCGCCGGCAGGTCGCCGGAGAGCTCGTCGCGCCAGAACTGCCAGAGGCGCTCGCCCGTCTCGCTCTCCAGCGTCTCGCGCTGCTGGCGGATCGCATCGATGTAGGCCGTGGCTCGAGGAGCGAGCGCCGGTTGGCGGCCCTCTTTCTCCGCGGCGTAGAGCTCTCGAAGCTCGTCCATCGCCACGATGAGCGACCAGAGATCGCTGGTCATGTGATGGACGACGATGAGCAGGACGTGGTGATCGTCGGAGCGGCGGAAGAGTGTCGCGCGCATCGCCGCACTGGCCTCGAGATCGAACGGCTGCCGCGCACGCTCGCGAACGGCCGCATCGACCATCGCATCGTCCCAATCCGAAGCATCGATGCGGTCGAGCAGCACCTCGTGTCGATCGATCGGGCGCTGCATCGGAGCGCCGTTTTCTTCGCGGAACTCGAGACGTAGCGCAGCGTGGCGATCCGACAACGACTGCAACGCGGCACGAAACGCGCGGACGTCGAGCGCGCCGCGCACACCAACCGGAAGAGCGATGTTGTACGTCGGCGTAGCTGGGACGAGCTTCCACAAAAACCAGAGCGCTTCCTGCCCGTGCGAAAGGGGATTCCAGCTCGTCATCCAGCGGCTCCGTAACCCGTCCGCACGACGCTCAACGCGGGAAGGCAGCCGCATCGAATACCGCAAGGATCGTGTCCGATCACTCTCTTTCTCCTATTGACAGACGGGTGAGTTGGGCTGAGAATCCGAGTGTAACTTATATGCTCCAAAACCTATGAACGGAGAGGGAGCCCTTACTTACCCCCGGCAATGATGTACTAAGACTAAAGGAGAGAATTGTGCCACAAGCAAGTGCAGCCGATTACGCCAAGAAGTCAGATGCCAAAGCTCAGGGGAAGGCCGCGAAGGCCGATGGCAAAGCCAAAGGAAAGGCCATGAAGGCTCAGGCCAAAGCCAAAGGCAAAGCCATGAAGGCCCAGGGCAAAGCCAAAGGAAAGCAAGCCGGTAAGTAACCCCGGAGACGCTTCCTCGGCGAGTCCGCCGCTTCGGTCTTCGGAAACGATCACCGCAGCTGCGAGACTCGCCGATTGGCGTGCCGTCCTTTAAACGTGAACCGATCGGAAACTGCGTCTGCCCTCCTGCCGGAGGCGTCCGCGTCAGGTGTACTGACGGCGATCGGTAACACACCGTTGGTGGAGGTGCATCAGTTTTTCGGTGCTGCCGCCAGCGCTTCCATCTTCGCAAAGCTCGAGCTGCTCAATCCCATGGGCAGTTCCAAAGACCGCGCCGCCGTCTCGATGATGCTTGCGGCCATCAGCGCCGGTCTCGTCATTCCGGGCGCGACAACGGTCATCGAATCGACCTCCGGCAATACAGGCGTGGCGCTGGCGAGCGTCTGCAAGTTCTTTCGTCTTCCGCTCATCTGCGTCGTCGACGGGCGGATGACTTCGCAACACGGCAACCTTCTTCGTGCATTCGGCGCGAAGATCGAGGAAGTCACGGTTCCGGATCCGCTGAGCGGCGAGCTGCTCCCGGCGCGTCTGCGCCGCGTCCAGGAACTGCTCGAGAGCCACAAACCGTCGTTCTGGCCGAACCAGTACGCCAACGCCAATAACGCGGCCGCGCACCAGATCACCTGCGCGGAGATCTTTCAGCAGCTCGGACGCGCCCCCGACTTCATCTTCTGCGCGACCGGCACGTGCGGCACGATCCGCGGCTGCGCGGATTACATCGCCGCCCGCGGCGCGCGCACGCAGCTCGTCGCCGTCGATGCTGTCGGCAGCATGATCTTCGGCGGCCCGTCGCAGCGCCGGCTCATCCCCGGCCTCGGCTCCGCGATTCGGCCGCCGCTGATCGAAGGCGTGCCGGTGGAGCGTGTGGTTCACGTCAGCGAAGGCGACGCCGTCCTCGGCGCCCGCCGGTTGCTTGAGACCGAAGCCATTCTGGGCGGCGGATCGAGCGGCGCGGTCATGTCGGCGCTCAGCAAGTGCGAAGACATCCTTCGCCAGCCGAAGACAGTGGTCGCGATTCTGGCCGACTCGGGCGAGCGCTACCTCGACACAATCTACGACGATCGCTGGGTGGCCGACCAGATTGGGCTCGCCGCCGAGATGCCCGTGAATGTCTGATCGCGGCCTGACCATCATTTCCGGCCTGACCGTGCGCAGCATCCTCGAGGATGACGAGCTCGTTCTGCGCGCCGTCACCGACGCCTATCTCGCGCATGCCCGTGGCCAGACGAAATCGCCCGGAACGCAGCCGCTGTACACGAACGGCGGACGCTTCTTCGCGATGCCGGCAAGCATCGCCGACGCGCGGCCGATCATCGGCGTGAAGTGGGTGGCATCCTTCGCCGGCAATGTCTCCTCCGGCGCCGAGCGCGCCTCGGCGATGTTGATCGTCAACGACGCAGTGACCGGGAAACCGTTCGCGATCGTCGACGGAACGGTGATCAGCGCCAGGCGGACCGCCGCCGCCGCCGCGGTGGCCTTGCGCGGACTGGCTGGCCACGAAGCGGCGTCGACGGCGGCATTCGTCGGTTGCGGACCCATCAACTTCGAGGTCTTCCGCTTCATCGCTCGTCTCTTTCCGCTGCGGCGGGTGCTTCTCGTCGATCTCGATCCCACGCGTGCAGCGCGCTTCGCCAGCCGCGTGCAGGCCGATTTTCCGGAGGTCACGGCGTCGGCGGTATCGCTCGACGAAGCGTTGCAGACCGCGGATGTGGTGAGCTTCGCGACGAACGCCACGGTGCCGCACATCGCCTCACTGCCCGCGCGCTCCTTCGTCGTGCTGCACATTTCGCTGCGCGATCTCGCGCCCGAGATCATCGCCGGGGCGTACAACATCGTCGATGACGTCGAGCATGTCTGCAGCGCGCGGACATCCGTGCACCTCGCGTCGGAGATGACCGGACACCGTGATTTCATCCGCGGCACGATCCCCGATCTGCTGAACGGGACGTTCCGCTACGAACGGCCCGAGGGCGTCCCGACGATCGTCTCGCCGTTCGGGATGGCGATTCTCGACCTGGCCGTGCTGCGCGAAGTGCTCGCACGTATCGACGGCGCCGGCGGAGTTACGCGCGTGGCCGGCTTCAGTGACTCGGTGTGGCAGTAGGCCCAGCCACTTCCGCATGCACCACCTCGGTCAGCGGCACGCCGACACACCCTGACGGCTCGCGCGACAGGTCATCCTCAGAGCGAGCAATTCCCGGCGGACCCGAGCGCCCGCCGGGCAGCAGATGCGCTATGGAACGTATGGAACGTAAGCGAAGAAGATATCGTAAACAGGGTGTTTCCGAATGGCCTGCCCAGGGCCGTTCGTGATCGAGACGAGCGACTCATATTTGAACAAGTTGCTAGACGCATCGCGTCTTCCCGACCAGTGATCATGGAGATCAATCGAGATGACACCACTTCCGGCGATCGGCAGGATCTCGTTCGGTTCCGAGATACCGTTGTGATTCAGGTCCTTCCACAGCATGAGCCGCGACCAAATCGGGTCTTGTTCGTCGATGCCGCCATCGCCGTTCGTATCGAGCTCGCGAAGCGCTTCAAAGCCATTCTTGGCAAGCTGACCGTTCTGCAGCGGTGTGAAGTTGCCGAACAACTCCGCGCCACTGGTCACCCTGCCATTGTGGTTGCGATCGAGCCAGAGAAATGCCTCGTCTGCGCCGGCGGCGGTCCAGCCCATCGCCCGCGGATGGCCGTTCCCGGTCATATCGAAGAGTACGGGCGCACTGCTGCCCGTCAAGCGGTAGTCGCCCTTCTCGAAATTGATGATGACCGGTGAGCCGTAGCAATTCACGTCTATACCCGGGAAACAAGGAAGGTCCTCGTTCTCGGTCCCGCCATCGGTGTTAGGCGGATCGCCACCGGTGCCAATATAGGTGAAGTTCCCGCATAGGCTCGTATCATTGCTAGGCATCCGGAAGGTGATGCTCTCCTCCGATGAGTTCACGACACCCGACCAACCGATGAACTCGAAACCCGGCGGTGTGTCTGGATGATAGGAAACCGAGGTCCCTTCCTGGTAGCGATCATTGCGCAAGGTGTGGAGGACTCCATCAACGTTGGTAGAGATTAATACATTGTAAGAATCTGGCTGCCAATACGCGCATTTCACTCCGCTGCCCGCGCCCTGCGTCGTGCCATTGTCCTCGAAGGCCGTCGCGTGCGCCTCGTAGCAGGACATGAACGCGCCAGAAAAATCCCATTGCCCTGAAGCGACATCAGGATGGTTGGCCATCGTGGGGCCGAAATACTGCGACGCTTGTCCGCTGCCGTTTAGTGTGGCAACCCCCCAGACATTCGCTGTAAAGAAATCGAAGATGTCATAATCGTAATAAGCGTCAGCGTAGTAGATCCCATCGTTGTGAAATGAAAACTGGAACCCGACGTGCACGTAGAGCTGACCCGCTTGCGTGGCCGGCGCGGCAAGCACAAAGAGAGCGGCGGTCACTAGAATCCAACGTTTCACTGGCGGCAGCCCCCTGCAACGAAGATAAGTTCCTGCGCCGGATCGGGCGACTGTGTGGTATCGGACCGCCACACCTGAGGAGCGACAGCAGCGTACAGAAAACGCTGAAACGCCTCTGCGCCGAACGTCGCGCGGGCGGACTGGAGAAGTTTGTGACGGGCGACGCATTGGTCTACGTCAATGAGGAACGACGCCATCTTGCCATCAGGCGCTTTCACATGATGGACAGCGAGGTTCTTCGGTCGCGACGTTAGCGCGCGGTAAGGAGCCGAGAGCTGCTGAAGCTTGTTCCAAAAGTCATCCTCGGTGTAGCCCATCTCGCGGATGTCCTTTGCCAGTGCCTCGCGTGCGTGCATTCGGAATGTTGCCTTGGGATGCAGCCCCTGCAAGAGCACGTCGAGCAACTCGGCTGGGAGGAAGAGGCCGGGGTCACGTGCTCCATCAAAGATGTGCTCCGAGATCCGAGGTGCTTCGGCGGACTGCGCCTGTGCTTGGGAGGGCTGCACGTGTGGTTGGGCGTATGGCGGCAGCGCGGCTGCGTGTGCTGCGGACCGCTCACGAATTGAGGCGGGGTCAAACCGCACTCTGATACGTTCCTCGTCACTCCACTCCCACGCAGGCTTCCCCGATGATCCCCGGCCGATGACGACGCTAACGCCCGGCGTTGTAGTGACGGGCGGTGCCGCGTGGACCGCCAAGCCCGGGAGCAGACATACCAACATTGGCCAACGTCGCATAAGTAGCCTCACTCGTTTTGATTTCGTTGATTCGGAGCAACGTAGTGATACTGCCGTAAGAAGTCAATGAATCAAATCATGCGAGAACGTGACGTGTGCAAGAAAGCGCATGGAGGTTGCCTGGTTGGGCTTCCCGTTAGCTTGCGAAGAATGGCGATTCTCGACCTGGCCGTGCTGCGCGAAGTGCTCGCGCGGATCGACGGCGCCGATGGAGTTACGCGCGTGGCCGGCTTCAGTGACTCGGTGTGGCAGTAGAACCCGCCACTTCCGAATGCACCACCTCGGTCAGCGGCACGCCGGCACACCCTGACGGGATCTTCGTCCAGACCAGCGACGAGAGCGTCGCCGCCACATCGACCGTGTAGACGCGGCGCGCGATCTTCGCCGCGGGAATGTCCATCCCCGCGAACGCGACCGGTACATAGGTGTCATACGTCCACGGCGATCCATGCTGGAGCAGAGTGCTGGGACCTTCGTCGTTGGAGCCGGCCTCCAGGATCTGCCACTGCGGCTGCTGCACGACGTACACATCGCCCGAGCGCTCCGGGTTGTAGTTCCGACGGACCTGCGCCACGAACGCCGGATCAAGATCGCCGACGCCGCTGCGCATGTCGGCGCTGGTGAGCGCCATGGCCACGCCCGGCAGCTTCATGAGGCCGCTCGCCATCACCGCCTCGACTTCGGCCTGATTCAGTTTGTTCGCGGCAATCACCTGCCGGTGCAGATAGAAGGAGGGTTGCGACCACGTGAAGATGCACGGCGTGGGCGGTTCCTTTGGTTTTCGCGGGCAGTTCCAGATGTCTTCGGGGATCGATGGGTACCGCGCTTTCAGAGCCTTCGTGGCGGCGCCCTCGATTTCGGGAGGGGTGAGCCGGTCGGAATTGATCCTGAGCGTCTTGAGGTATTCGGGGTACTCCACCCCTCCGTGATCGCCGGAGAGCACGACGATCGTGTTCTTCAGCCCGACCTCCTTGTCGATGAACGCCAGCAGTTTCGCCAGCGTGACGTCGAGCCGGAGGATGTTGTCCTCGCTTTCGAGGCTGGCGGGGCTGAACCAGTGCGCGATGTAGTCCGTTGACGAGAAGCTGACGGCGAGGTAATCCGTGACCCTGTGTTTTCCGAGCTGTTCGCTGGTGATGATCTGCTCCGCAAAGGCGGCGGTCAGCTCGTCTCCGATCGGGGTGATCATCAGGGCGCCGTAGAACCCCGCTCCCGGGTCGGCGAACGTGTGGGGAAACGTGCTGCCGAAATGGTACCTGTCGACGAGCGTGGTCATGTTCAGCGCGGCGATGCTGCCTTTGGGATACTCGTTGGTGAAGCCCCTGTAGAGATACGTAGAAGGGTGCCGGGACAGAACCCATTGGCCGTTCCATTTGTCGGAGGGAGGACTGCTCTCGTCACCGGGGCCCTTCCTGTACGTGTCGGCAAGCTTCTGATCGCACCACGACTTCACCCATGGCGGCAGCGGTTTATCAGGAGGGTCGTAATAGAAGGTGCTGGTGACGAAGCAGCCGTTTTTGGTCGAGTACCAGAACGCCTTGCCGGCGTGGCCCGCCAGCGGGATCGCGCCGCGATCCTTCACCGAGACCGAGAAGATCTTCGCCTTACCGTCGGTCGCAATCGCCAGTTCGTCGCTGAACGTGGTCGTGAGAATCCTGACCGGCGACCCGCCGGATCCGCTCTGCCTCTCGCCGCTGACCGAAAGGAGCGGATATTGCGGCGACTTGATGTTGTCGATGAACGTGTTCGTCGACCGATCGAACCACGAATTCGCCACCATCCCATGGCGCGACGGATAGGCGCCCGTCGCCAGCGTCGTATGACCGACGACCGTCTCCGTGAGCGAGTGCGGATGATAGGCATCGCTGTACCATGTGCCGTGATCGAGGAAGTAGCGGAAGCCGCCTTCGGTGAAGCGGTCCCGGTAGCGAAACGGAAGATCGCCGCGAAGCTGATCGACGGTGATCTGCACGATGAGCTTGGGACGATCGGCAGCTTCCAGGCAGGAAGCGGTCAGCACGGCGAGGACCGGGAGCAGGAACGCGGCCTTGCAGTTCTTCATTAGAATCACTCCGATTGTATTCGTGGATGGATGTAGGTGATTATCGCTCAAATGCTCGATATTGGACAGCCGGAATCGACCCAGTCACTGCCGCTGATCGTGAGCGCGGGCGCGCAATCGGCCGGTTCGCCCGAGGGGCTGCTGGAACGGTACGCGTCGGAGCGCGAGTCGATGGAGGCGCATCTGCTGCAGCACGGCGCGCTCCTCTTGCGCGGATTCGGAATCGACACGCAGGAGATCCTTTCGCGCGTCGTCCGCGTCCTTGGCGGCGAGGCCCTCGGGTACATCGACGGCAATTCGCCCCGCAGGAAGCTCGGCTCGGGCGTCTACACGTCGACCGAATATCCGCCCGAGTTCTTCATCTCGCTGCACAACGAGCTGTCGTACTCCAGCCGGTGGCCCTCGCGAGTCTTCTTCTGTTGCGCGATTGCGCCGCAGGAGGGAGGCCAGACACCGTTGGCCGACAGCCGCCGCATCCTGCAGCGCCTGCCGGACGACGTCCGCGATGCCTTCGTGACGCGCCAGGTGAAGTACATCCGCAATCTTCACGGCGGCAGCGGCTTCGGGCCGTCATGGCAGGCCACGTTCGAGACGGAGAGTAAAGAAGAGGTCTCGGAGTTCTGCCGCACGGAGGGCACCGAGGCGCGATGGAACGACGACGGCAGCCTGACGATCACGCAGGTCCGGCCGGCCACCCGCATCCATCCGAAGACGGGGGAAGAGGTGTGGTTCAACCAGGCCGACCAGTTCCATCCGTCGACGCATCCGGCCGTGATCTACGAGTCACTGCTCGCGCTGTACGGACGTGAGGAGCTGATGCCGCAGACCGCGACGTTCGGAGACGGAAGCCCGATCGAGGTGGCGAAGCTCGACGAGGTGCGGAAGACGGTGGGCGAGGAGATGCGCCTTTTCTCATGGCAGCGCGGCGATCTGCTCATGGTCGACAACATGCTGGTCTGCCACGGCCGCCGCCCGTTCTCCGGCCCGCGAAAGATCCTCGTGTCGATGACGTAGCGTGCGCAACACATCGCGACGTTCGTGGGCGAGAAGACGGGTGTCTCCCACCGTGTCACACAGCGATCCCCCGCGTCGCAGGTTGCACCCTCGGAGCGCACATGCGATCCCACCGCGACGCAACGTGTCGCCCTCGGTGCACACGTGCGCACTCACCGTGTCGCAAGGTGTCACCATCGGCGCGCACATGCGCGCCTGCTGCGACGCAAGGTGTCACCATCGGCGCGCACATGCGCGCCTGCTGCGACGCAAGGTGTCACCATCGGCGCGCACATGCGCGCCTGCTGCGACGCAACGTGTCACCATCGGCGCGCAGATGCGCGCCTGCTGCGACGCAGTGTGTCACCGTCGGCGCGCACGTGCGCTCCTACTGCGACGCACTGTGACACCCTCGGCGCGCACGTGCGCACCGGCCATGCCGCATCGCCGCACACGCGGGGCGCAAGTGCGCGCGCATGTTGCTGGCAGCATTACACTTCGGCGTGCTCGGATTTGCCATCGACATTTAGCACGCTTGTCGCAACCTTCCAATCGAGCGCCTTCTCCCCCCATTGACGACAGCGATGACCTGGAAGAACGAAGGTCTGGTCTTCACATCCCGTTCCCTCTCCGTCTGGCTTCAGCGCGCGGTGGTTGCGCGCACGCCGGCAAGGGCGAAGCCCTCGCGTTCGGCGGCTGCGGCCAGACGTTCGTCGAGACACACAAACGCGAGGGTCGTGGGGCGACCCTCGGCCGCCGCGACGCCCGCCGCGAGCTGGAGGGCGTCAGCGGCGCGCAGCTCGTGCACGCGCAGGAAGCGCAGAGCGCCTTCCCGCAGCGGCTCGGATGGCTGCACTTCATGCCACGTCGCGGCAAAGCGATCGAGTCGGCCACGTGCTGCGGACGCCGAGCGTGGCCGAAGCTTACGCTCACGTTCGAGACGCGCGATCGCTGATTCGCATTCAACCCGCGTCCCCCACCATGCGAGCACGCCGGAATCCGCGCGGTATAGAGAGCGCATACGGCTCGACCCACGCTGGCGGACGACGAGTGGCACGAGCGCCGAGCTGTCCCAGAACCTCAACGGCCGCTCCTGCGCTCCTCGAGAACGGCCGCGACGATATCGCCGCCTGGTTCGGGGGCGGGCGGCGGGACGCGCAGGATCTCCTCCATCCGGCCGAGGTGCGCTCGCCGGATGACACCTGTTCGTTCCAGCCGGGCCAGCCTACCCTCGTCCGGGCCAGGGTCGCTCGCGCTTACCACAGGCTCGAGGCGCGCGACCGGATGGCTCCGGTCCGTGATCAGAATGGACTCGCCGTGTCGCACTCGGTCGATCAGCGCGCTCAGCCCGTTCTTCGTCTCGGAAATCGTGGCTGTTCTCATAAGGCTATTATAGCCTTCTCAGAGGTCAGCGGAGCATGACTTCGGAGCGCGGCGGCTCGGGAAGACGCGAAGAAGACGTGCGGAAACAACCGCCGCAAGGTTCGCTGCGCTCAGCCTCCGTTGCCGTTCCCGTTTCCTTCGATGCCCGGGCGGACGAAAAGCAGCTTCGGATCGAGGTACGTCGTCTCCGGACGCGGATGTCCCTGCCACGGCGCGTGGAAGTAATCGCGGTTGGCGACGATGAACTCGTTCACAGCTCCGCGGAGATGCTCGCTGTACGCGTCGGCGTCGCGGTAGACCTCGAAAAAGATCAGGTCATTCGGCGCCAGCGGCTGGGCGAGGTCGGGGTCGTTGCAGACCTCATATTCGGGCGGCGGACCGATGGGTGGATGCGGCCCCGGGACGTGTACGGAGTACATCAACGTCCCCGGCTCCTGCGCGCGAACAGCCTTGGTGAGCGTATCGAGTGCTGCAGCGAACTGAGGCGGACATCCGTCCTTCAGCTTCCAGCGCGAAAACAATGCGATCATGCGTTTCTCCCCGGTCCCGGAGTGCGTTCCGAGCGGTATACTCGACGGCCAAATAAGGGTAACCTCTCCGCAAAAAAAGACAAGTGCTGAGTCCCCGCTGCGCGACGTGACGAAGTGTACAAGGAGACACTGATGACCATCACTGCCTGGCACGAACCGAAGACGGAGTTTTGGGCGAAGAACGAGCCGATGCGCGAGTCACCGAACTGGCATGGTGTCTCTCCAGAGGTGATCGCGAGACGCGGACGGCCGTGGAATCAGGACCCGAATGATGTTCCGTGGCTCGACCGCGATGACGCCGAGGAGCGGATTCAGTCGCGGCTTGCCGAGGGGCTGATTTCATCGGAAGAGGCCGAGCTGCTCCGGCAGTGGGTCGTGGAAGGCTACTTCATCCTGCGCGGTGCGATCGACCAGTCCGATTTCGGCACGATCGACCAGTTCAATCGGTTCCTCGACGACCTCTGGACTACCGACCAGGTCATCCCCGGGCTGCACATCATGAGCCTGCACATCAAGGGCAGACCGCCCGGTCCGATCCGTCACGCCGAGCTGCTGCAGTGGCCGCTCGAGTACCGCCTCGAACTGCGCGACCAGCAGCTCTGGCGCGTCCATTACCTGCACTGTCACTCGGAGGCGATGCTGGCGCTCACGATGTCCCGTCACCTCCTGCGCATGGCCACTCTGATTCTCGAAGAGCCGGCGGTGCTGGCCAGTTCGATTGGCTTCAAGTGGGGCAGCGAAGTCGGTGTGCATCAGGATCTCGCGGCGATGCACATCCATCCGAAGAACCGGCTCGTCGGCGTCTGGCTGGCGGGTGAGGATGTCGATCCGCTCGCGGGACCCCTCGGTGTCTTCCCAGGATCGCACCGTGTACCGATCTGGCCGGGCTGGAACAACTACCCGCAGACGAATCTCCGCACGTGCCACCTCGACACGAGATCGAAGGAAGAACAGTATCTGAAGGATGCCGTCGCCGGCGGCCAGCGGGTTTCTCTGCCGGTGAAGAAGGGCGACGCGATCCTGACGCACGGGTTGATGATCCACGGCGGCGACAAGATCAAGAACCGGGCGTTGACGCGCTTTTCGGCGGTCCTGCACTACACGGTCCCCGGCGGCGACAAGACCGACGAGATCACAGGCCCCTTCAACTGGTAAACGTTCATGGTCGATGACACCGTCATTCTGCGCGGGAAAGACCTGACGATCGACGAGGTCGCGCGGGTGGCGCGCGGCGGCGCGAAGGTGAGCATCACCACCGACGCGCGCGTGGAACAGAAGGTCCGCGGCTCGCAGGAGTACGTGACCCGGCTGATCGCCGCGGGCGAGCGGCTGTACGGTGTGACGACCGGATTCGGCGGCAAATCGAACACTGCCATCACGGCCGGCGATGCCTGCGATCTGCAGGAAGCGCTGCTCTGGTTCCTGAAGTCGGGAGCGGGCGGCAGACTGCCGGTTGGCGACATCCGCGCCAGCATGCTGCTGCGCGCGAACTCGCTGTTGTGCGGCGTGTCGGGCATCCGGATGGAGCTGATTCGCCGGTTCGAGACGTTCCTGAACAACGGCCTGACCCCGCACGTGCGCGAGCTCGGTTCAATCGGCGCCAGCGGCGACCTCGTCCCGCTCGCCGCCATCGCCGGCGCGATCGTCGGTCTCGACAACTCGTTCAAGGTCGATGTTCGCGGCAAGGAAATGGGCGCGATCGATGCGCTCCGCACGCTCGGTCTGGAGCCGGAGCGCCTCGCGCCGAAAGAAGGCCTGGCTCTCGTCAACGGCACATCGGTCATGACCGCGATCGCGATGAACGCCGTCTACGACAGCCGCGTGGTCATCGCGCTGGCGATGGGCGCGCATGCGCTGATGTTCCAGGCGATGCGCGGCAATGCGCATGCGCTTCATCCGTTCATTCACCATCACAAGCCGCATCCCGGCCAGGTGTGGGTGGCGCGGAATCTCTTCAAGCTGCTCAAGGGCTCGAAATGGACGTACGGTGAGACGCGCGGCGGCTTCGAGCATTCCGCCGGCAGCCTGGCGCAGGACCGCTATTCACTCCGCTGCATTCCGCAGTACCTCGGCCCGGTCGTCGACGGACTGGCCGTGATCGCCCGGCAGATGGAGACCGAAGCGAATTCCGCCACCGACAATCCGCTCTTCGACGGCGAAGGCGAGTCGTACTACGAAGGCGGCAACTTCCTTGGCCAGTATGTCGGCGTGGGCATGGATCAGTTGCGCCAGTACCTGGCGCTGACGGCGAAGCATCTCGACACGCAGATCGCGATGCTGGTGGCGCCGGAGTTCAACAACGGTCTCCCGTCGTCGCTCGTCGGTAACGAAGCGCGCAGCGTGAATAACGGGCTCAAAGGGTTGCAACTGACGGGGAACTCGATCGTCCCCGAGCTGCTGCATCTGGCCTCCCCGATGGCCGATCGCTACCTGACGCACGCCGAGCAGTTCAATCAGAACGTCAACAGCCTCGGTTTCGGCTCGGCGAATCTCGCGCGGCGCGCGGTGTCGTTCTCGCAGCAGTATGTGGCGGTGGCGCTGATGTTCGGTGTGCAGGCTGCCGATCTGCGCGCGCACCGCGAAGAGGGACATTACGACGGCCGCGCCGGACTCTCGCCGGCGACGGTGCCACTGTACGAGGCGGTCTGCAGCGTCTGCCGTGTCAAGCCGGGCCGCGAGCGCGCGTTCGTGCACGACGACCGCGATCAGTCGCTCGACGTGTACATCGAGGAGCTTGCCGCCGACATCGCCGGCGACGGCGCCATACCAAACGCGCTTCAGGACACGCTGCAGGCACTCAAGGAGCCGGGAGTTACCCTCGCAACGCGCCAGGAGGAACAGGTAGAGATGAATGTTGCGCAGAACATCATTCGCGGCCGTAAGCTGTTCCCGCGCAAAGTCGCACTGACATTCGAGAATCGCCACTACACGTACGCCGATCTCGACGAGTGGTCGAATCGCGTGGCCGAGGGACTGGCCACGTCGGGAGTCGGCCGCGGCGATCGCGTGGCGCTGTTCCTTCCGAACATCCCGGAATTCGCCGCCGCCTATCTGGCCATTCAGAAACTCGGCGCCGTGGCGGTGTCGCTGAACTCGACCCTGCGCACGGAAGAGACCCGCTTCATTCTCAATGACAGCGGTTCGGTAGCGCTCTTCACGACGGAGGTATTGCGCGGACACGTCGATCGCGCCGCATCGCCCGATCTGAAGCTCGTAGTCATCGTCGAGGGCGCCGCATCCGGCACCGATACATCGCTCTCGGATTTGACGGCGAATACGACCGGCGAATTCACTCCCGCAATCATGGACCGCGACGATCCCTCGGCCATTCTGTATACGTCCGGAACGACCGGCGAGCCGAAGGGCGCCTGCCTGTCGCACGGCAACGTGATCTCCAACATGCACGCGTTCAACTACAACTGCGGCATGCGCGTGGACGACAAGCTCCTGCTGTTCCTGCCGCTCTTCCACTGCTTCGGGCAGAACGCGATCCTCAACAGCGGCTTCAACGCATGCGCGACGGTCGTCCTCCACCGGACCTTCCATCCCGCCACGATCATCCGTTCGCTCGCCGAGGATCAGGTGACGATGTTCTTCGGCGTGCCGACGACATTCATCCCGCTCTACAACCTCGCCTCGGCCGCGGAGCTGGAGTCGGTGCGCTATTACTTCTCCGCGGCGGCGACGCTTCCGCGCGAGGTCGCGCGCAAGTGGGAGGAGAAGTACCGCCGGCCGATCAACGAAGGCTACGGTCTCACCGAGACTTCGCCGTTCGCGAGTTACAACCACCGCCTCTGGTACAAGCTCGGCTCGATCGGCGCACCGATCGAGAACGTCGAGATGCGGGTCGTTTCGCCCGACACCGGAGCGGAAGTGGCGACGGGCGATCTCGGCGAGATCGTCGTCCGCGGACCGAACGTGATGCTCGGCTACTGGAACCGCCCCGAGGCGACGGCGCAGGCCATTCGCGACGGATGGTTCCACACCGGCGACATCGGCCGCGTCGACGAAGACGGTTACTTCTACATCGTCGACCGGCTCAAGGACATGGTCAACGTCGGCGGGCTGAAGGTTTATCCGGTCGAGGTCGAGAACACGATCTACCTCCATCCGGCGGTCGAAGAAGTCGCGGTCTACGGCATTCCCGACCAGGTCATGAGCGAGCGCGTCTGCGCGAACATCGTCTGCAAGAAAGAGCACTCGGCGACGGAGGCGGAGATCATGGCCTTCTGCCGGCAGCAGCTCGCCGACTACAAGATCCCCAGCGCGATCCGCTTCGTCGAAGCCCTTCCCAAGAGCCCGACCGGAAAGATCCTGAAACGCGTGTTGCGCGATGAGGGACGCACCGCGTTTCCGGCGGCGGCGACGGCGCGCGCCGTGGGAGCGCTCGAGATCGACATGTGGATCCGCGAGTGGATCACCGACAACCTCGAAGTCGACGGCAGCACGATCGCCGCGGACCGCTCGTTCTTCGAATTCGGCATGACCTCGCTGACGGGGCTGAAACTCTCCGCGCAGCTCGGCGAGTGGATCGGCCGGCCGATGGAAGACGTACTGGTCTGGAACCACGGCAACATCGATGCGCTGGTGAAGTACACCGCCGAATCGGCAAAGCTCGAAGTGCTCGCGAAGATTGGTGACCTCGACGACATCGACAATCTCGCCGACGACGAGGTGGCGCGCCTGCTCGCCGCCGAACTGGCCGGCGGGGACACTTCCGAGCCTGATTAGCGCATGAGCCCCTCGGACGACCATGGCGCGCTGCTGAAGAAGGCGCTGCGCGAGATCAAGAGTCTCCGCTCCGGGCTGGCGGAGGCGAAGCGCGCCAACCGGGAGCCGATCGCGATCGTCGGCATGGGTTGCCGCTTCCCCGGCCGCGCCAACGATCCCGCGGCGTTCTGGGAACTGCTGCGCAGCGGCACCGACGCCATCACCGAAGTTCCGCGCTCGCGCTGGGACGTCGACGCACTCTACGACGCCGATCCCGACGCCGCAGGGAAGATGTACACGCGTCACGGCGGCTTTCTCGAAGATATCGATCAGTTCGACGCGGAGTTTTTCGGCATCTCGCCGCTCGACGCGATGAACATGGATCCGCAGCAGCGGCTGCTGCTCGAGGTGGCGTGGGAGGCGTTCGAGAATGCCGGCATCGTCCCCGACAAGGCGCCGCGGACCGGCGTTTACGTCGGCTCGTTCATGGACGACTACCTGCAGTCGAACTTCTTCGCCGCCGACCGCAACGACATCGACGCGTACAACACGCTCGGCCTGTTGCGCGGTCTCGCCGCCGGCCGTCTGGCGTACGTCCTCAACCTGCAGGGTCCGGCCATGCAACTCGACACAGCCTGTTCGTCGTCGCTGCTGACGGCGCATCTCGCTTGTCAGGCGCTCCGCAACCACGAATGCGATCTCGCCCTCGCCGGCGGCGTGAATCTGATTCTCGCGCCGGAGGTGACGATCGGACTCTGCCGGATGCGCGCGATGGCGGCCGATGGCCGCTGCAAGTCGTTCGACGCCAGCGCCGACGGATACGTGCGCGGCGAGGGATGCGGTCTCGTCGTGCTGAAACGGCTCTCCGAGGCGGTGGCGGATGGCAATCGCATTTACGCGGTCATCCGCGGTTCCGCCGTCAACCACGACGGGCGGAGCAACGGCCTCACCGCGCCAAACGGCACGGCGCAGAAGACGCTGATCCGTGAGGCGCTCGACGCGGCCGGTGTTTCGCCGAAGCAGATCCAATATCTGGAGGCGCACGGCACCGGGACATCGCTCGGCGACCCGATCGAGGCGATGGCGGTGGGCGAAGTGCTCTGCCGCGAACGCACCGAGCCTCTGCTTCTCGGCTCGGTCAAGAGCAACGTCGGTCATCTGGAGAGCGCGGCCGGCGTCGCCGCGCTGATGAAGACCGCGCTTGCGCTGCACCATGGCGCGATCCCGCCGAGCCTCCATTTCCGCGATCCGAATCCGCACATCCCCTGGGACCGCCTCGCCGTCACGGTGCCGACGGCACTCACCGCGTGGCCGAAGACGGAGAGCAGATTTGCCGGAGTCAGCTCGTTCGGCATGAGCGGCACGAACGTTCACATGATTCTCGAGCAGGCCCCGGCGGCCGCGGTTCCGTTGGATCGCCAGGCGACTAACGTCCTCACGCTTTCGGCGCCGAATGAAGCCGCGCTCGAAGCGCTTGCGAACAAGTACATCCCGTTCCTCGAGGGAAACGCTTCGAGCTTGCGCGACATCTGCGACTCCTCGAATCGCGGCCGCAAGCACTTCGATCATCGGCTGGCGATCGCGGCCGAATCCGCCGAGTCGCTCGTGGCAGGGCTGCGACGCCCGCACGCGTCGAGCAAGCGGCGAAAACGTCCGCGAATCGCGTTCCTCTTTCCCGGCCAGGGCGTTCCGCTCGCCGGCGACGCGGCTGGCTCGATCCAGGCAAAGCTCTTCACGTACGAGGTCGAGCTGGCCAGGCAGTGGATGGCGTGCGGCATCCGGCCCGACGCGGTGATCGGGCACAGCGTCGGCGAATACGCCGCGGCGTGCATCGCCGGCGTATTCAGTTTTGACGACGGCCTGAAACTGATCGCCGAGCGCGAACGGCTCATGAATGCGCTGCCCGAGCGTGGGGCGATGGCGGCGATCTTCGCCGACGAAGACCGCGCGCGCGACGCCATCGGCGCGCTCGACGTGTCGATCGCGGCCCTCAACGGCTCGCATGTGGTGATCTCCGGCCGGGCCGCTGACGTGCGCGCGGTCGCGGAGCGATTCGAGGCGCGGTTGCTCGATGTTGCGAATGCCTTTCACTCCAGCCTGATGGACCCCATGCTCGACGAGTTCGAAGCCGCCGTTGGTCGTGCAACGCTGCGCAGGCCGTCGCTGCAGTTCATCTCCGCCGTCACCGGCGCCGCTGCCGACGCGGAACTGACGAATGCCGCGTACTGGCGGCAACACGTTCGCCATCCCGTCCGCTTCGCCGACTGCATCCGCAATGTGAGCGCGGACGTGTTCATCGAGATCGGCCCGAAGCCGACGCTCATCTCCATGACGCGTCACGTCCTCGACCGCGACGACGTCGTCATGCTGGCCGGCCTCGGCGCGGAGTCGCTGGCGACGCTCTATGAGCGCGGTCTCGACATCGACTGGAGCGCGGTCAGTCCGAAGGCGGCGACGGTCACGCTGCCGTCGTATCCGTTCCAGCGCCGGCAGTTCTGGATTCAGAAACGCAGCGCGCGCGTTCAGCAGGGAGCGCGAAAAATCCCCTTCTCGAACGACACGCACATCGAGCTCACGCTGAGCTCCGAGCGGCCACGATCGCTGAAAGATCACCGCATCGGCGAAGCGATCGTCGTCGCCGCGGGGGCGTACCTCTCGATGGCGCTGGAGAACCTCGAGGCCACGACTCTGCGCGACGTGACGTTCCTTCAGCCGCTCACGATCGACGCCGAAACATCGCTCCATCTCGTCGCCACGGACAGTACGTTCCGCTTCGGCACCGAGCGGGGCGGCGAATGGATCACGCACTGCACCGGCTCGTACGAGCGCGGCGCGGCATCATCCGAGGTCACCCTCCCTGACTTCGACGGCGAACCGGTCGACGCGGACATCGACGCCGGCCTGGATGCCGGCCTTAATCTGGGCCCGTCGTTCCGATGGACGCGCAGCGTCAGCCGCCGCGGCGAGGAAGTCTTCTGCCGCATGGAGGCGCCTCCGTCCATCGAAGCCGCCGCGTTTCATCCCGGACTGATCGACTCGTGCCTCCGCACGCGCGCTCTCGGACTCGACGGCATCCACGTCCCCTTCCACATCGACACGTTGCGCGTGTTCCGCAAGCCGAAGGGAACGCTTGCGTGCCATTCGACGAGCGACGCCATCCGCCTCTTCGATGACGAATCGCTAGTGATGGAGATCCTCGGCTTCAAGGTGCGGCCACTCGCACGCTCGAAGGAGCTGCCGCTTTATCGCGTGGAGTGGCAGCGCGCCGAGGGCGGAGCCGCAACGGACGTGCGTCATGTCGACGTCTTCACGTTCGACGACATTCTCGACCTGCGCGACACGCCGAACGTCCGCCTCATCACGCACGGCGCGCAAGCGGTGCGCGAGGGCGACCGGATCGATCCAACGAACGCGTGGGTCTGGGGTCTGGCGAAGGTCGTCGCCATCGAGCAGCCGCAGTTGCGCTGGAGCTGCGTCGATCTCGACCCGGACCTCCCCGTCGGCGAGCAACTGAGTCTGCTGCAGAACGCACCAAACGAGAATCAGTTTGCCTTCCGCGGCGGCGAGGCGTACGTGCCGCGGCTGGTGCCGGCAACGGCCGGGGCTATGGCGCGGGCAGCGGCGCGCATCCGCGACGACTGCGCCTACGTCGTCACCGGCGCCTCGGGCTCCCTCGGCAGACATGTCGCCCGCTGGCTGGTGCAGCAGGGGGCGCAGCATCTGATCCTGGTCAGCCGCTCGACGCCGAAACTGGACGACCTCGACGCCGATGTCCGCATCGTCAACGCCGATGTCGCCGACGCAGACTCGCTCGCGCCGGTCTTCGACTCGGCGTTGCCGATCAAAGGAATCATCCACGCCGCGGGCGTGCTCGACGACGCCCTCCTGCACGACATGAGCCGCGAGCGCTTTGCGCGCGTGTTTGCGCCGAAGGTGGCCGGCACGTGGAATCTCCACCAGCGCAGTCTCGGACTCGACCTCGATTTCTTCGTCTGCTTCTCGTCCGCCGCTTCACTCATCGGTTCCGCCGGACAGGCGAACTACGCCGCGGCCAACGCGTACATGGATGCGCTCATGCACCATCGCCGCGCACTCGGGATGCCGGGCCTCTCGATCAATTGGAGCGCCTGGGCCGAGGGGGGGATGGCCGGGAACAGCGCGGAGAGGATGACATCGATCGGGATCGAGATGATCGATCCTTCCGCCGGCCTCGAGACCCTCGGGCGCCTTTTGCAATACGACGGCGCGCAGGTGGGGGTGATTCCGGCCGACTGGTCGAAGCTGCTCCCGGCGATGTTCGATGCGCCGCCGCCCTTTTTCTCCCGACTCATCGCACCGAAAATCAAGACAACGCCCGCGGGCATCCTGCCGCTGCTGGAGAACACACCACATGACGAACGGCGCCAGCGGCTGGAAGACCATCTGCGCCAGATCGTCGTCACTGTCGCAGGGCGCAACGTGTTCGAGGGGATGTCCGAAGACGCGAACTTTTTCGAGCTGGGTATGGACTCGCTGATGGCGCTCGATCTCCGCAACCGTCTGCAGACGGAGCTCGATCGCGCGTTGCCGTCGACGGTGGCGCTCGAGTATCCCGGCGTGCGCGAGCTCGCCGACTACCTGGTTGCGGTCGTGCTTCCGGCCGACCTGTTCGCCTGAGGCGGGCCGGTCTCGAACTTCCGCACGAGCGCGCGCTGCATGGCGCCTCCGAGGTCGGCGGCGACCGAGCGAATCTCTTCTTCGATCTCCGGCGACAGCAACGCGTATTCGGCGTTGTTGAAGACGTAAGCGTCGTCCTGCCGGATGATGCCGCGCGGCGCGACCTTTGGGATCGGCTTGTGAGAGATCCTTGCGTGCGCGGATAGATACGTCGTCCGCTGCGGCGACACCCAGATGTGCAGCCGCAGCATCCGGGCATGCTCGCGCTCGTCCAACTCGGGTGGAACGAAAGACTGATAGAGCACGCGCTCGCTGCCGCGAAAGAGCAGTCCCTTGAGAAAGGCGGGACGGAGCTTGGCGGGGATCCCCCCGCTTCCGGCGACGCCGAGGGCCTCGCGGGCTTCGTCGATGTCCGCGAAGCGGGCAGCGATCACGTGGCAACTTCGCGCGCTCGATGCCAGCTTCACCACCAGGTTCGGCCATCGCGGTCCATGATCGTCAATCGGAAACACGAGGTCGTCGTGCGTCGCCGGGAGCGCGACCAGCGTGCCGGGCATCTCCTCACGAATCGCACGCTCCAGCCACTGCCACACGTACCACTTGTCGTCGAGATAGCGCACCGTTGGAGACATCAGTCCCGAATGGATGACGTAGAGCGTCTCCGGCTCCACCGGATCCGGTAGCGCGAACATCCGCCGCGGACACTCGGGGAACTGCAACGGGCAGTTGTGCGGAATGATCGGGATGCCGAGCGCGCGCGATGCCCGCTCGAACTCTTCGATGTAGACCGAATGCCAGCGAAAGGCGATCGGGACGATCCGCCGGTAACCTTCCGCCGGCGCAGTCTCGAAGATGCGCCAGAACATCGGATCGAACGGCTCCGCGTACATCTCGCGGCGGCGCGGATAGATCGAGGGCCCGCGGTTGATCTCGATGACGTGGTACTTGCCGTTGTGGCGGATCAGATCGGCGCCGACGATCGTCCCGGCCGTCGTGTTGATCGCGGGATCGTGCCAGTACGACAGGTAGCGCCGGTTCTGCGGCAACAGATCGGTCGCTTCCAGCATCGCCAGCTCGGCGTTGCCTGGGTCCGGCGTCCATCTGCGGGTCCTGATGCTTTCGACGAGGTCGTACGCGACTCTCGCCATATGGTCCGGAATGCGCGCCGTGGCCATGTCGCCGATGCGGCTGATGCGGGCCAGCGGCTGCTGGCAGAACATCTTGTCGAAGAAGTAATACGACTCGCTTCCGAAGGCCAGCCGGCGGCTCAGCGAAGCGGACCCATTTCGCGCGGTCATTGAATCGGTGACAATAGCGCGCTTTCCGCATGAAAAGAACCGACTCCGAGCGCTGGCTGACCTACACGAACGTCGCCGCGGATCATCGAACGAACATCTTCTGCTTCCCGTTTGCCGGTGGAGGCGCGTCGTTCTATCGCGCCTGGAGCCAGTTCACGCCGCCGCAGATCGCCCTCTGCCCGCTGCAGCCACCCGGACGCGAGGAGCGTTTCGTGGAAACGCCGTTCGACTCGATGGCTTCGCTCGTCATCGCGGCAGCCGATGCGCTGGCGCCGCATCTGTCGAGGCCTTATGCGCTCTTCGGTCACAGCATGGGCGCGCTGGCGTGCTTCGAGATCGTCCATCTCCTGGCGGCACGCGGCGCCCCGCTGCCGGTCCATCTCTTCGTCTCAGGAGCGCCGGCGCCACAGCTCGCGTCGCTCATTCCGCCGGTCTACGACCTTCCTCGCGAGGAGTTGCTACAGGAAGTGCAGCGGTACGGCGGGCTGCCGGACGAAGTGCTGCGCAGCCCCGAGTTGCTCGACCTGCTGATACCGCGGCTGCGCGCCGATTTCGCCGTGACTGGGACCTACACGTACGCCAGCCGCCCTCCGCTCCACCTCCCGATCACCGCGTTCACCGGCCAGGACGATCAGATCGTGACGCCGTCGATGGTCGAGGGATGGCGCGAGCAGACAACGTCACCGTTCCGGCTCGAGCTTTTCGACGGCGGACATTTCTTTCTATCCCGGCACGCGCGCGAAATCGTGTTGAAGCTTGCCCACGCGCTGGCATAAGGTGCAAGCAATGGCCTACGTTGTCGCAGTGAGCGGGATATCCGGCGCGGGGAAAACGAGCGTCATCCGGCGCGCGTCCGAGATCCTCGAGTCGTCGGTCGGCCTGTACTTCGATGACTACGCGGCCGCGTCGACGTATCCGCCCGATCTGATGGAGTGGGTCGAGCGCGGCGCGAACGTCGACGAGTGGCAGACTCCGCAACTGGCCGCCGACCTGCGGGCGTTGCGGGAAGGCCCCGACGTGGTGGTGCTGGTCGAAGAGCCGTTCGGAAAGCTGCGCCGCGAGATGGCGGGCCTCATCGATCTGGCGATTCACCTGGAGGTCCCGGCCGACGTGCTGCTCGCGCGGCGACTCATGCGGCGGATCGAAGAACAGCGCGACTCGAAAACGCTGATTGCGCGGCTGGAGGACGATTTGCGGCATCACCTTGCGGCCGGCCGCAAGCTCGACGCCCTCGGCTCTGCCGAAGCCGCGAAAGCCGCCGACGTCGTCATCGATGCGACTATGAGCATCGACGAGATCGCGGAGCGCGTCGTCGACGAGATCAGGCGGCGCCTGTGAACAGCACCATCTGCGACTCGCCCGACACGCGCAGGTGAAGCAGGCCCGCCAGTCCTGCCGCGCCGGTCGCGCTGACGCGATCGCCGGCAAGTTCCTTCGCTTCCATCAACTCTTCTTCGGACACTACGACCGGAAAGCCGCCGCTGCTCTGCATTCCGCGCACAACCGCAAACCAGTCGTACGTCTCGTCGTCGAGAATGCCTGTGGCGATGCTTCGGCCCGGAGTCTTCCACGGCCACATGAACTGCGCGCGATGCGCGGCCGCGCGATCGAGGCCGTGCGTTTCGACGAGTTGCCACGCGCGCTGCAGCGGAGCGACGGCGCTGGTCTGCACGGCGTGAATGCGCGGAAGCCGCGGTATGACTCCGGCCGCGCGCGCCTCTTCCAGCCCGGCGATGCAGGCGCTGGCCAGCGCACCGCCGCCGGTCTGAATGAATAGCCGGTCGACGGTCATGCCGGCGGCAGCGATCTGCGAGGCGATCTCCCATCCGAGGGTCTGGCCGCCTTCGATGACCAACCCGTTCTCACTCCCCTGACAGGTGAACGGCAGTGCTCCCGCCGCCAGCGCCTCTCGAAACCTGAGGTATGCGGGATCGCCCGCCTCGCCGTCGTTGCGCTCGCAGCGGGTGATGTGTGCGCCGAGGGTCTCGAGACGCGTGACGATGGATGGTGCGGCGTCGAGGGGGATGAAGACGTCGAGGGGACGTTCCGCGGCGCGCGCGATGACTGCGGCGCCGAGGGCCGCGTTGCCGCAACTGGCAATGGCCAGCCGCGCTCCGGCGAGCGACGGATCGGTCCGCTCAGCGATGCGCAGCCAGATCATCAGTCCCATCAGGTGACGCGCCTTGTGCGAGCCGGCAACGTTCGCGGTTTCGTCTTTGACAGTGATCGAGCCGGGGCGGAGCGGCGTTTCGACGAAGCCAACGCCGGCGACTGTCGCGACGCGCTGGTCGAGCTCGCGCACGAGGGCCACGAATTCCGAGTCGGTGATGCCGAGGGCTATCGCCGTGTTCCAGGCGTGCGTCAATTGCCGATAACGGATGAACGGATTCGGCTCGCGGTCGAAGAACGACGCGGCATCGACTCGCTCCAGCCGCCGCACGAGGATGTGTTCGCCGCCGTCTCCCGCACGGGGACAACGAAACGGCCGCGGATCGAATGGCGGCGCGATGTAGTCGCAGCCGCTGCAGGCGATCGTGGTGTTCATTCGCGACAAGGATACGTCTCTGACTCGATCCTTTATCATCGCAAGGTGTCCTGGACGATCGGCCTCGGCGAGACGCACGTCTGGCTGGCGCCCACGAACCTTCCTCCGGAGTTGCTCGAAAGCGCGGCCACTCTGCTCGATGACGAGGAGCGCCGGCGCGTGGCCTCGTTCCGCTTCGAGGCGGACCGCCGCCTCTCCCTGATCGCCCGCGCCGCGCGCCGCGCCCTCCTCGGCCGTTACACAGGCCGCGATCCGCGCACCCTTCGCTTCGTCGAAGGCCCGCAAGGCAAACCGTCGCTGACGACAGGAGAACTGGAGTTCAACGTCAGCCACTCCGGCGGCCACGTCGCCGTCGCCATATCCGGAGGGGGTGCGGTCGGCGTGGACATCGAGGCGGTGCGCAAGACCAGCGACATCATCCACCTCGCCGCGCGTTTCTTCTCTGCGCACGAGGCGGAAAGCGTTCGTACCGCACCCGACGAAGAACGCCCGACACGCTTTTTCGCCTACTGGACCGCGAAAGAGTCGGTCATCAAAGCCGTCGGCGGCGGCCTTTCACTCGATCTGCGCTCCTTCCAAACCGATCCCCGCCTCGGCCAAGCCACGCCTGTGCAGAATCTCGGCGGCGATTCGCGCCTCGGCGGCTGGAATGTGTTCGCGCTGCCGAGCGGCATCGAGGCCGTGCACCTTGCGCTCGCGTTGCGGGGGACGGAGATGCCGCGTGTCCGTGAGTTTGATTCGGCGCTGTTGGCGTAACGCGCCGACAACTATGGCTGCTTGCTCGGCCCTCATCACCAAAAGGTCGCGGGTTCAAATCCCGCCCCCACCGATAGAAATCCAACGAAACCCACTAGAAACAGTGGGTTTGTTTTGAGGATCGCACCGTACAAGTCGGTCACCCCCCGAATAACACTAGGTCAAATCCCCTCTCCCGCAGAAATCCCGCAGAAGCAAACGCGTGTCCCCAAAAGCGTTCTTGTCGTACCTCTTGGGGTTAAGGCGTCCCAGAATCCGAATCCGACGTTGCGAACGCCTCGCTCTGGAGGTAACGGAAAATGAGCGATGGGGAGTGAACGGGCTGGCAAGCTCGAATTGGTGCCCGGCCTCAATTAACCCGAGCAGAGGACCGGTGCCGAAGACGACGTTCGGCGTTGATGATGTTAACGATCGACGGAGGAATGGATCACGACAGCACGTCGTCGTAGCTCAACGGTTTGCAGTCCGCGCGGGGAACGGCGAGCGCTGAAAATCTCGCCGCACGTACCCGCGTGACGGTGGATGCGCGTTCGACGCAGTAGCATTGACTCGTCGCGCGCCGGCGCTCGATCGTGGCGGCGACCGGGCCGAACAGCGCGTCGTACTGAACGAAGTTCTCTGCAGGCTCGAGCCCGAGCTCCGTCGCGATGAGCCTTCCGACGACGAGGCAACCCGCCGCGAGCGACACGAACGCTGCCGATGGGCGGAAGCCTCCTGCATCGAGATCCGTCAGACCCACCGCTTCCGCCAGGCCGCAGATCTTCTTTCCGACGTGCGACTCGATGCGTGCACGCAGCTCGTCCGCGACGTCGACGAGATCCTCCCCTCGCAGGATGTCGTCGCCATTTCGGAGCTTTTCGATGGAGAGACCCGTGAGCGCCGAAAGCCGCTCGTATGGTGACGGGCCAGCGGACGGCTTCGGAAGAAAGCACTGCATGCACGGCTGCCCTGCGTCATGCACGACGTGGAGGCCGAGCATCGTGTCGCCAGTCGCGCCATCGATGAGCAGAGCCGGCCAGAGGCGCTGCGTCGCGTGCCGTGCCTCAACGTTGTCCAACCCGGCGAGGACGAGGCGCGGCGCGGGGATCTCTCCGCGTTGGACCCGCGCAAGGTACTCGTCGATACCGTCGTTGTACGGCTCGCACCTAACGCCCGTGAGGACGCGCGCAGCGAGGTCGGTCTTCCAGACGTTTGCCTCAACGTCGGGAAGGCCGCCGAGAGAGTACGTCGTTACGTTTTCTTTCCCGTACCGCTGCCGATCGACGAGGTCGAGGGACCCGTGTGCGTTCAGTTCGCCGAGAATCATCGCGATGGCCGAGCCGATCGCGCCAAGGCCGACGATTACACCCGATAGTTCAGGCGTTCCATCGAGCGGCGGCGCGAGTTCAGGTCGTTCCGTGAGTGTCACCGGGCAGAATGCGTACGACGCGTCGGCGCGGCGCGCCTCGCGCACCTGCACGACGGCCTTGAAGACCTCGGCCGCCGAAGCCGCCGCAGCTATAGCGCAGCCGAGCGCGGACGCGGGTTTCGCCGTGATCGCACGATCGTCACGCAGAACGTGCACGCCGTGCCGGCTCGGGACTACTCGAAGCGTTCCGGCAGGTGCCGCAAGGCCGATGTGTACGCGAAACCCGCTGATCGCGCGCTGGAGCGGCTTCGCCGGATCCACCGCCCGTACCGCGGCATCGACGTCCTGAATGGCCGTCTCGCCGAGCCCCGCACTCTCGAACGCGAGAATGATCGGAAGACGCCGGAGCGTCGTGAGGAGGATGCGTGCGGTGCGCACCATCGCAGGATCCGCTTCGCAGCTCACGATCACGACCTGCCGCTCAAGGTGAGTAAGCAGATCGCCGGAAACCGCCGTCGTGCCCGCGGCGAGGAGCTCTGCGCGTGAGTAGTCGGCGTTCATTGGACACCTGCCTCATCGAACGTGACGACACGGCCAGGCGCGGGCGCTGCCGACGGTGCGGCCACGGCCTGCCACGTGCCGTCCGTGAAGATCCACCAGCGCCACTGCTGCGGCTGGCGCGGCGGAGCCGCGAAGTTGGGGATAACCCCTGAGAGAAAGCCCTCAACGCGAAAGCCGTCACGCTCGTCCGTTTCCGAGAGGAAACTCTCGCGTGGATGTGCATGGACCTGTGCCCACACGCGCAGCCCTTGCGCATCGGCGAAGTCAAACAGACGCTCGATGGCCCTTCCGCTCACGCGGAAACACCCGCGACTGCGCTCGACGCCGACGCCCTCGGCAAGCGCCAGCACCGTGATGGTGGGACTCTCATAGGGGCCAAGGAGAAAGCCGCCCGATTCCACGTCTATTCGGCCGTAGCAGCGGACATGGTCCTCGAGCGGATCGAGAATTTCCGAAGAAATGGAGAAGCTCATTGTGCGCGTCCTTGGTAGCTGTGATTGAGATCGTCTTGAATCTGAGAGACGACGAACAGAAAGGGGTTCCCGGTCGTCGGCCACGCATGTATGCCGGTGCCCCACTCTGGATGGACGGAAAAGCCCTCGGCCGTGAACGGTTTGCAGATGTCGAAGTCATTGGGGCGATACCCTTTGCACTGCGGCCAGGCCTTGACGACGGAGAGAGACCCGCCGACACCGTCGGCGAACTTCACGGACGGCGCGGCGTCTGGATAGCGCGTCCACGCGATCCGGGCGACGTAGCTGTCCGCCGGTACGTTTCGAGGATGTACGGTCAGCCAGTAGACAGCGTCATTGGCGTCTTCCGACCTCTGGAGGAGTTCGCCGCCAAAATCGGCGAGGAACTCCTCAACGAGCGGCTGGTCGTCCGCCAGGTTTAGGCGAGACTCCTCGTCGATCATCCCTGCACGAGTTCCTTAACGAGGCGGAGGCTCAGCCCGTCTGCGTGATCGTTGATCTCGCGGAGTGTGCGCTCGTCCGGGAGCCGGTCACCGTTGTGGGAGAGGTAGTACACAGTCGACGGCTCCTCCTGCGCGCCGAAATCCGTCATGGCCGCCGACCGGACGAGCGCGACGGTGGCGGAGCTGTCGAAGTCGTTGTGGTACGGCTTCTTTGCGAGCGGGAACGTGACGGTGACCTGGATGGGGTGCTCCTGCGGTTTCTGAGACATAGAACCTCCGTATTCATTTGGCGGCTCTCTGCCGCCTCTTACAGGACTATGCGAATGAGCCCTGGCCTTTTTGCGGCGCCCGGGGTAGGCGTACGATGAAATTCGTCACTCCCGTACGGGCGGCAAAATCTTTGGGCGTGATTCGCATACCCCTATGCCGCCAGCCGGAGGCATGGAGCAACGTGGCTGAACTGCACTACCGAGGTGTCGATTGGACCGTCGTGTCGGACGGGCTGTTCGCGTACGCGAAGAAGCTCTTCCGGACGGCCGGTCTGCTCGACCAGACGATTACCGGAATGACCCCGAAGGACTTCGTGTCGAACGCCGTCATGAGCCTCGTCGATCCACGCGATACGACGATCGAGTGGGACGAGAAACGTGGGAAGCCGACGACCGAGGCCGTCGCGGCGCTGCTCCGCACCGCGATGCGGCGCGACTTTATCGACGCAAAGAAGCTGCCGCGCTACAAGACGACACGTGCGATCGAGGACGAGAGGAAGGCACCCAACGTTCCCGCCGCCGGCGCTTCACCCGCGGAGATCGCGATCGAACGCGCCGATAGAAACCGCGTTCGGGATGAGCTGTTCGCGTTCATCGGCGACCGCGATCCCGCGGTACTCGAGTACCTGCGTCTGCAGCTTCTGGACGACGGCGTCGTCGGCTACCCGCCCAAGAAAGCGGCGCAGCTCCTGAAGACGACGATCGACGACATCAATAACCGCAAGCGGCGCGTGACAGGATTGCTCGCGGAGTTCGAACGCGCCCGGAAGGAAACCCTCTATGCCCAACAAGAACGCTGATCCGCGCGATGTTTATGAAGCGCTTGCCCCCGATCCCGACGCCCTCACGCCTGAGGAGGTCGCCGCAGAGCTGGAAGGTGCCGAGGACGAAGCCGCGGAGCTCCGCGCGCTCATCGGCGAGCGCGCGCAGGCGCTCGCCCGCGACCTCCGCAAGCACGGCGTCGCTGCGCCGCCGGTGTTGAAGGATCTCGCCGACACGCTCGCTGACACCACAACGCTCCCTCGTGACGAGTCCCTCGCGCGCACGCGTGCCGCCGCGCGCATAGCGGATATAGAGCGCCGCAAGCCCGTCCCTCGCGGGTACGAGCTTCTCGAAGCCGCAAGAAAGGGTCGCGGGGAGCTGTCGACGAAGGATCGCGCTCTTCTCGACGAAGAAGCCGACGAGCTTCGAAAGGAACTGGACGCCGAGCATGATGAGGAGAAGTGATGCGGAACTCTTCGCGGAGGCGTTCGTTAGCCGATACGGGACTGATCTCTCGAAGCGGCTTTTTGATATCGCGGCGCGTCTGTCTCTGACCGTCAAGGACGTTGACGCCGACGCGTTCGACGGAGCACTTATCCGCGTGAAGGGCACCGATCGAGGCAAGATCCTCATTAACAAGAACGTTCGGGAACCGGGTCGCCGACTCTTTACCCTCGCACATGAAGTGGCCCACTTCGTCATGCCGGGCCACGGCCGCGAGGCCAGCTTGTGCCGAGCAACGGATGTCGAGACGTGGGATCCGACCGTCCGCGCCGCCGAACGCGAAGCGAACGAGTTCGCTGCATCGGTGCTCATGCCGGAGATGGTGTGCCGCCCATATGTCCGGAGAGAGCCGTCACTGGCCGCGGTTCAAGAGATGCGCGAAGCGTGTGGAGTCTCGCTCACTGCGGCTCTCGTCCGCTACGTCCGTATGTCGTCCTTCGCCGTCGCGATGGTGCGGAGCGAAGGTGGCGTAGTTCGATGGGCGATCCCGTCCACCGAGTTTCGGGCATCGATCAAGCGCGGGCGCGTCCACCCCGACACCTTCGCAGCTGATGCCGCCGCAGATCGTCCTGTCCCGGACGACTTCGACCATGTCCCCGCGTCAGCCTGGCTCTATGAGAACGCGATTATCGACGGCAGCAGGATCTACGAAGCGTCCCTCGCGATGCCGCGATACAACGCGGTTGTGACGCTCCTCTACATGCGCGATCAGATCCTTCGCAATCGCGATGAGCCCGAGGACAACGACCTCGACCCCAACGAGTTTACGCTCAGGCGAAAACAGTGGCCGCGAAAGCGGTAGCCGATCAACGGCAGGCATGTCGGATGACTGGCGCAAGTGATCCGCTGTAGACATCACAACCAGTTTGACGGTAAAATTGGTGTCAGTGTTTACACGCCTCCTGCCGGTTCCTCGCGCTTCTTTTTTTCTGTTCGGCCCCAGGGGAACCGGGAAGAGCACGTGGATTCGTTCCCAATTCGAGGACGCGTTCGTCGTGAACCTGCTGGCTTCGGACGTGATGCTGCGCTATGAGCGTAGTCCGGCAGAGCTTCGTGCTGAGGTCCTCGCTCAACCGCGAAGCCGTTGGATTGTCATCGATGAAGTGCAACGAGCGCCGCGCCTATTGGATGAAGTTCACTTCCTGATGGAGGAGAAGGGGTATAAGAAGTTCGTACTCACCGGCTCCTCCGCGAGGAAGCTAAAACGCGGCGCTGCCAACCTGCTCGCTGGCCGCGCGGTGGTGAAGAATCTCTTTCCACTCACTGCTGCGGAAATGAACTTTTCTGTAAAAGCTTCGCAGCTCCTTCGTTTCGGTGCGATGCCGCTGAGCGTGAACGCGCGAAACGACGAAGCGCGGGAAGAGTTTCTCCGTGCGTTCGTGACGACTTATCTCACCGAAGAGATTAAGGCCGAGGCGCTCGTTCGGGACCTTGGGAGCTTCAGCAGATTTATCGAAGTTGCCTCACTTGCTGCGGGCCAGACGACGAACGTCTCGGGAATCGCGCGCGATACCGGAGTTTCCCGTGAGACCGTGCGTGGCTACTTCGATGTTCTCGTCGACACGCTCATCGGTACGTGGCTGCCCGCGTGGCGGCCGCGCGCGAAAGTCAAGGAGGTTGCACTCCCGAAGTTCTACTGGTTCGATGCGGGCGTTCTTCACGCGGCAGCAGGCGGTTTCGATCAACCGCGTCCCGCCGACTGGGATGGAGTTCTCCTCGAGCACCTCGTTCATCACGAGATCCGAAGCCACCTCCACTACGCCGGGGTAAAGGGTTCCCTCGGCTACTGGGCAACCCCGAGCGGTAGCGAAGTCGACTTCGTGTGGTGGCACGGCCGCAACATCGTGGCCATCGAAGTGAAAAATGGCCGCGAGCTCAGACGCGAATGGAAAAAAGGAATCGATGCCCTGCGCGAGGGAACTGCCGCGAAGGCCTACATCGTCTATCGCGGCAACCGCGAGCTTGATCTCGACGGAATCCGCGTGCTCCCTTTCCAGACCTTTCTCGCACGCCTGCATGCGGGGGAGATCCTGGGGTGATGGGCCGTCTGGCGGAGCGGCGAAATCGTGCGGCCCCGAGGCGAAGCTCGGCGAGGACGAAGGGCGGCATGATCAGCCGGCGTGCAGCTTTCAGTGGGAGTGGGAACGGGCGCGCGGGGCGCATTGAATCGATGGCGGCGTTCGCGTCGAAGGCGAGCCGGTCAAACTGCAATGTCATCCCTCCCGAACGCCTCGCGAACGGCTCGTGCGGGCCTCGTGGCCGACTTCCTCACTGAGCGTCGGCCAGCCGCCAAGTTCGGGAGGTCTGCGATCGTCGATGATCACACGCACTTTCTAGTGGTTCCGAACCCCCACAAGCGGCTCAGCAAGCTTAGAACCTTCTCGTCGGAGATATACTCGGCTTCGATAGTTCTGCTCATGGGAACAGCATGAAACACTTCGTGATTGCCTGATGCATTTCGAGCGGCGAGAATGATGTCGTGGCAGGCGAGGACATTGTGGTTTTCCAGCTTGTGAGCCGGGGCGACTCGAAGTGCGACGAGTGTGGCCGTGAGTTGTTCAAAGGGAACCTGCTCAGGAAGGAAGGTCCGCGGGGACTCTGCATCGACTGCGCAGACCTCGGGCATCTCGCGTACGTTCCCGCCGGAGACGCCTGCATCACGCGCCGGGCATCGAATTACTCACCGTTGCGTGCCATCGTCCTGCGGTTCAGCCGCACGCGAAAGCGTTATGAGCGCCAAGGCATTCTGGTCTCGGGTGAGGCGCTCGCCCGTGCCGAAGTGGAGTGCCTCGACGATGCAGAAGTTCGCGAGCGGCGGCGCGAGGCTGATGCGGAGCGCCGCGCCGAGCGCGACGCCGAGTACGTCGGGAAGTTTGCAGACGAGATTCGCAACCGGTATCCCGGCGCTCCCGCGGAGGTACCAGACGCAATCGCCGCGCATGCTTGCCAGGTGCACTCGAAACGAATCGGCCGCACAGCGAGCGCAAAGGATTTTGATCCAGCCGCGATCGATCTCGCAGTGCAAGCCTACGTCCGGCATCGACACACACAGTACGATGCGCTAATGGCTGCCGGAATCGATCGCCTCGACGCTCGCGCCCAGGTTCGAGAAGCAATCGATGCCGTTCTCGCGAAGTGGCGCGAAAAGGCGTAGTTGCAGGCTGTTCGATGCCGCGGCTACTTGGGACGAACACTGACGCTACACATACATCTCCCGCAGCATCTCCGCGGCCGAGACGTCGAGTTGCTCGTCCCTACGGATTTCCTCGAATCTGCGGACGAGATCCTCGGCGCGGATCCGGCGGCGGTCGGCACCGGCGATGTCGGCCGATACGCGGCCTTGATTCATCATGACGATGCGGGTGCCCAGTGTGGCGGCTTGTTGCATGGAGTGGGTGACCATCAGGGTGGTCAGGTGGTGTTCGGAGACGATGCGTTGGGTGAGGCGGACGATCTGGTCGGCGCTCTTGGGGTCGAGGGCGGCGGTGTGCTCGTCGAGGAGGAGGAGGTCGGGTCGCCGCCAGGTGGCCATTAATAATGTGAGGGCCTGGCGTTGGCCGCCGGAGAGGGTGCCGATGGGGTTGTTCATGCGCGTTTCGAGTTGCATGTTGAGGGTGGCGACGCGGTCGCGCAGTTCGGCGTGAAGCTTCGCAGGCAGCAGCGCTCCGAGTCCTCGGGGCTGGCCGCGGCGGGCGGCGAGGGCGAGGTTTTCGGCGACGGTCATGTTGGGTGCGGTGCCGCTGAAGGGGTTCTGGAAGACGCGGCCGATCATCGCGGCGCGGCGGTGTTCCGGCCATTTCGTGACGTCGCGTCCGGACAGCGTGATGGTGCCGTGATCGAGTGGGAAGGTGCCAGCGGCGGCGTTGAGCAGGGTCGATTTGCCGGAGCCGTTGGTGCCGATGACGATGACGAAGGAGCCTTCGTCGATGTCGAGGGTGACACCCTGGAGCGCGCGGACTTCGTTGGGGGTGGCGGGGAAGAAGGTTTTGGTGAGGTTTCTTAGGTGGAGCATGGTGGCGTTCCGGTATTTATCGCTAGATCAAACCATCCGGGCGGGACGCCCGGATGGCCGCGGACGAGACGTCCGCACTCCGAGCGCCGGTAATACCAATGCGCCGAAGACGAAGATGGCGGTGACTAGTTTCAGGTCGTTGGGGTTGAGGCCCCAGCGCAGGGCGACGGCGATGATCAGGCGGAAGAGGACGGAGCCCATGATTGTGCCCGTCAGGGCCGAGCCGAGACTGTCGGAGCCGACGAGGGCGCGGCCGATGATGACGCTGGCGAGGCCCCAGACGACCATGCCGATTCCCATTTGGACGTCGGCGAAACCTTGATATTGCGCGAGGAGCGCGCCGGCGAATGCGATCAGGCCGTTGGAGATGGCCAGGCCGAGGATGATCATGTTCTCGACGCTGACGCCGAGGGCGCGGATCATCTGGGCGTTGTCGCCGGAGGCGCGCATGGCGCTGCCGAGGTTCGTGCGGAAGAAGAGATAGGCGGCGATGGCGACGAGCAGGACGACTGCGGCGATCAGCAGGAGTGAGCCGAGCTCGCGCGCGCCGACGGGCCAGCCGAGGAGCATCGCGGTGTCGCCGCCGCTGACCTGGCGGCCGATGCGTTCGGCGTAGGTCGTCAGCGTTCTCGCGGAGAGAAGCGGCAGGTTGCTCTGTCCCATCACATGAAGGTTGATGGAGTAGAGCGCGGTCATGACGAGGATTCCGGAGAGCAGTTGATTGATGCGGAATCGGGTGTGCAACACGCCGGTACACGCGCCTGCCAGACAGCCGGCAAGGAACGCCGCGCCGCTGGCGGCGAACGGATTCATGCCGCGCGTGAGCATCGCCGCGGCCACGGCGGCACCGAAGGTGATCGAGCCGTCGGCGGTGATGTCGGGAAAGGCGAAGACGCGGTAGCTGATGTAGACGCCGAGGGCGAGGAGGGAGAGGATGAGACCGATCGTCCAGGCGGAGACGAGAAGCGTCACGATGCATCTCCATTCGCGATCGGAAAGATCCAACATGCGCCGCGCTGGAACTCGCTCTCGCCTGCGCCTTCGATGGGGCGGTTGTCGCGCAAGAGGTGGACGACGGAGAAGACGCTCCGAGCCTGAAACGCCTGCGCCAGCACCTCGGCGATCTCGATCTTTCCCCGGGGGAGCGACCGAAATGCCGTCACGGCGGCGTGGAAGTGTCCGCGGAATGCATCGCTGACCGGACGGAGAAAGGGACGCGCTTCGTCCGATGGAGAGGCTGATGCGAAGCCGACGACGATGCTGCTCGTGCGCGCGTACTCGTGCTCGGGCATGAACGACAGCCACTCGCGCACGTTGGGAAAATCGAATCGAGCGGGATCGGGCTGGGCGGGCGAGCGGCGCAACATCGTGCAGATCAGCCCCGCGACTTCAGCGGCCATCACGATGCCGAACTCTGAAGTACCCGCGACCGAGGCGCAGACGCGGACGATCTCGCTCAAAGGAACGGTGCCGCCTGGATTGCTCGCTTCGAAGCGCAGTAGATGGCTGGGCGCGCCGCGGAATTCGATTGCGTACAGCGCCTGGATTTCCGGAACGAGCCCGCCGGAGCGGGTCATGTAGTCGGGCGTCGATGTGCCGTCGGTCGGCATGTACGCGGCGCTGCCGGCAGCGGCGACGAACTCGCCGAAGAGGCCGCGGCAGTCGTCGTAGCTGTTGCCGAGGGCGCCGACGCCGAGGGCGAAGAGGTCGGGGCTGGCGGTGATCGGAGTGGTCTCTTCGTATCCAGCGTGCGCGAGCCTGGTGGGATCGCCGATGAAGCGGTGGGTCGAACGTGCACCGTCGAGCGGATAGCATTCGAAGAGTGCCTTCTCGGAGTCGATTGCGCGCGGCCCTTCGGTCGTCGGCGCCGGCGCTTCCGGCTCCGCCGTTCCGAACAACAGCGACTCCAGTTCGACGAGCTGCAGAATCATCCGCACGCGCTCGGATGCTGCTGTGATCACGAACGAGCCCTGCAACTCGCGGGTGTCGCGATACGCGGTCATTAACGCGCCGATGCCGGCGGAACTGACGTAGTTCACGGCGGAGAGATCGACGCGCAGGTGATGCGCGCCTTCGCGGATCATCTCAGCGATGGCTTCGTCGAACGGCTGCGACCAGTGGTTGTCGAGCCGGCCCGACACGCGCACGTGCAGGAAGTCGCCGTCGCGTTGCTTAACGATTTCCAACAGGCGCTCCTATGACTTCTTTCGCCGACCGGACGAGCGCCGGCGGAAGCGTGATGTTCAACGCGCGCGCAGCGTCGAGATTGACGATCAGACGTGTCTTGCCGAAATCTTCGAGCGGAATCCGCGGCGGACTCTCGCCGCGCATGATCCGCGCGGCCATATGCGCGGCGTGACGGCCGCTGTCGCGATAGTCGCGGGCTACGACGATCAGCGCGCCGCCGATGGCCTGCGTTTTCTGGAAGGCCACGATCGGGATGTGCGCCTGCCGTGCGGCGTCGCTGATGCTTCCGAACGCGGACGCCGTGAGGTTGCCCGGAAGCTGGAGCACTGCGTCGACGTCGCGTCCCATCAGCGCGGCCGCGGCATTCGGCACGTCGGTGGCGGTGTCGGCGGCGACGTAGATGACTTCGTATCCGAGTTTCTTCGCGGTCTTGTCGAGCGCTTCCTTCGACACAACCATGTTCGTCTCCGCCGGGCAGTACAGCGTGCCGACGCGATGAACGGCCGGAAAGTAGGTCTTCAGAATCGCGAACGCCTCGTCGTTGGCCGGCAGGAGGTTGACGCCGGTGACGTTCGGCGCGTGATCGACATTGCTCTTCCCCACGCCTGCTTTCAACCCCGACGAGACGTAGTTGTAGACGACGGGAACGTTCTGCGCGCGGCGCAGCGCGGCCTGGAGCGTGGGCGTGGAGAAGGTGATGAGCATGTCGGCGCCGCCGGTGACCGCGGCGTCGATCAGGGCCGAGACGGTGGCCATGTCGCCGTGCGCGTTCAGCGTCCGGACTTCGAAGTCGCGCCCTTCCTTCAACCCCGACTCGCGCAAACCCTCCATCACGCCGGCCGCGGCATCCTCGACGTCAATGACGTCATTGAGTTGAATGAAATACAGCTTCCATCGATGGCTCGCGGTATTCGCGCCGCGCGCGACGGGATGCCGGTGCTGCAAATCGGAAAGCAGCAGAATCGCCGACGCGGCGATCACGACGGCGAGGCCGAGCACGACTCTGCGTAAGGCGATGAGCACGGAAGGGATTCGTATCCTCGCTGTGCTTCCGGAAGGTGTCAAGGCTGGCGATTTCACGCGGAGACGCGGAGGTGCGGAGTAATTTCCCGCGCCCTCCGCGCCTCCGCGTGAAACGGTTTCGCGTCAGAATACCGGTGGAGGTCATCTCATGCGTGCTCGGTTCGCGTCGCTGATCGTCATTCTTCTCGTTGCGGTTACCCCGCTCTTCGCAGCACCAGCCACTCCGAAGTACATCCTCCTCAAACCGCAACGTGTCTTCGATGCGATGAGCAACGACACACACGAAGGGTGGGCCGTGCTCGTCTCCGGCGAGAAGGTCGTCTCGGTTGGGCCGAACCTTGCGATTCCGCCGGAAACAGTGACGATCGAACTGCCGGGGATGACGCTACTCCCCGGACTGATCGATGCGCACTCGCACATCCTTCTTCATCCGTACAACGAGACGCTCTGGAACGATCAGGTGCTCCACGAGCCGCTCGCGTATCGAACGATTGCCGCAACGTTGCACGCGCGCGACACGCTCCTTGCCGGTTTCACCACCCTTCGCGACCTCGGCACCGAAGGAGCGGGCTTCGCCGATGTCTCCGTCAAGCGCGCCATCGACGAGGGCCGCATTCCCGGTCCGCGGCTCTTCGTCGCCACGCGCGCGATCGTGGCCACCGCCAGCTACGGTCCCGGCCCCGGCGGTTTCGCGCCGGAGTTCGAGCCGTTGACGAAAGGCGGTCAGGAGGCTAGCGGCACCGCGGAGATCCTGCGTGCGGTTCGCGAACAGATCGGACACGGCGCCGACTGGGTGAAGGTTTATGCCGATTACGGCCGCGGCAGCAGCCCGGCCACGCCGACGTTCTCGCTCGACGAGTTGAAGACGCTCGTCGACGAAGCGCACAGCGCGAACCGTCCGGTGTCCGCGCATGCCACCACAGCCGAGGGGATGCGCCGCGCGATCCTCGCCGGCGTCGACACGATCGAGCACGGCTACAACGGTACGGACGAGATTTTCAAGCTGATGGCCGCGCACAACGTCGCCTATCTGCCGACTCTGGCCGCCGAGGAGGCGTATTCCGAATACTTCCAGTCGTACAAGCGGGGGACGAAGCCCTACACGAAAAGCATGGAGAACGTCCTGCGCGCGTTCAAACTGGCGATGGCCAACAACGTCACGATCGGCTGCGGCAGCGACGTCGGCGTCTTCACGCACGGCGACAACTATCGCGAGCTGGAATGGATGGTCCGCGCCGGCATGACCCCAACGCAAGCCCTTCTCGCTGCCACATCCGTCGACGCCAAGATCCTCGGTCAGCAGGACCACTTCGGCCGCATCGCCCCCGGTCTTCTCGCCGACCTGATCGCTGTCGCCGGAGATCCGACGCACGACATCGCGACCATCGAGCACGTGTCGTTCGTGATGAAAGGGGGGACGGTGGTGGTCGGAGGGAAGTGAGGACGAGCCGTTTGTAGGATCACGCGCCCGGTTGACACGACGGGGACGACATCCGACTGCTGCTGAGCTCATGTTCTGATGCCGGAGCAGATTCTTCCGCCGTCGTTGGCAACCGGCGTCCTCGCGATCCCTCTACAAAAGTGCCGAAGGTGATCGTCGCTAAGACGACAGCCGACTCGGCACTTTAAGACTGAACCGGGCATCACTGCGGCGCGTTCGAGCCCAACGTCGTCCATGCGTCGCCGGTGATGTTGTCGACGGACGATGCGTAGGCGATCCACGAATTCGACCGCGCGGTAGTGGTGGTGTTGAAGACCTGAATCTGCATCGGAATGGCGCTGTCCGCGCCGCTGACTCGGAACAGCACCATCGACATCGCCTCCACGTCCACCACTTGCACGTCCGTCCCATTCGAGCCGGCCGAGACGACCTGGAAGCGTTGCTGGCTGCTGCTCAGGTTCACGATTCCGACGTTCATGCGGAATCGCGAGTCGCGGCGCGCGCCAAGAACGACCTGGACCGTGCTGCTGATGTCGGCGGTGGAGACGACCGGCAACGACTGTGATGTCGTTCCGCTGCTGCCGGGCTGGAACGTCCAGATGCGCGACGTGGCCGCGAGCTGTGCGCTCGGATCGAAGTCGCCGGCGGGGGTGATTCCCGAGACGAGGATCGCTCCCAGGCCTGAACGATGAAGGATGTTGGTCACGAAGTCTTCGCTGGCGATTCCGGACGACGCGTTGATCGTGATGTCGGTTGGCGGCACACCGACGCCTGTCACGGTCTGCGGCAGCCATTGCAGCCGGACATTTTGAACGGTGCTTCGGTAATTGACCATCGTGATGTCGCTGCGGAAGAACGTTCCGTTGCCGCCATCCAGTGCGCCGGCGGCAGGGATGACAAACTGGGCTGCCGCAATGCGGGTAGCGACGATCTGGGCCGAGGCGGTTGCGGCGATGAAAATGATGATGAAGGTGACAGCTCCTCTTCGCATGAACATGCTCCTCTGTGCCGTGCAGTGCGAAGATCGAGCCGGGAGGTGTCTAATCCGCAGATGAGCGCAGATGAGCGCAGACTTGAGAGCCTGATCTGCGGCCATCTGCGACATCTGCGGATTCAGAAACGACGACGTTGAAATCCGGGATGACGACTTCGCTCGAGAGAGGGCATCGGTGACATCCGGGAAGCCGATTTCGCTTAAAAGAAGTCATCGATGACTTCCCGGATGCCGATTTCGCCTAAAAAGCTTCATCGATGACTTCCAGGATGCAAAATTTGCCTAAAAAGAGTCATCGATGACTAAAAATATGTCATCGATCATGTCCGGGAAGCCGATTTTGGACAAAAAATGTCATCGATGACTTCGATGAAGCCGATTTCACATAAAAAATGGCGACGTTGATATCCCGGAATGACGATTTCGCATCAAGGATGACGACGTTCCCATCGACGATGACATCGTCGAATATGTCCCCATCCCCATCGTCAAGCCTCATTGTCAATTGTCCATTGCCCATTCTCAATTGCTAAACTTCCGTCATGAAAAACATGAAAGTCGGTATTCTCGGATCGGGAGACGTCGGCAAGTCGTTCGCGCACGCGTTTGGCGTGCTCGGGCATGAAGTGAAGATTGGATCGCGCTCGCCGGAGAAGCTGCGCGATTTCGTCGCCGGGGAGGGAGAGCGCGTCTCCAGCGGCACGTTCGAAGAGGCGGCCAGCTTCGGCGATCTGATCGTCCTGGCTACTCATGGCGTGGCCACCCAAGAGGCCATCAACCTCGCGGACAAAAAGAACTTCGGTCACAAGGTCGTCATCGACGCCACCAATCCGCTCGATTTCAGCGGCGGCGCCCCGCGGCTATCCGTCGGACACACCGACTCGCTCGGCGAACAGATTCAGCGCGCGCTGCCCGATGCGCGCGTGGTTAAAGCGTTCAACACGGTCGGCAACGGATTCTTTTTCAAGCCCGATCTCCCCGGCGGTCCTCCCGACATGTTCATCGCCGGCAACGATGCGGAGGCAAAAAAGCTGGTCTCGCAGGTGTGCGAGGCCTTTGGTTGGGGGGTGATCGACCTCGGCGGCATCGAATCCTCCCGGCATCTCGAACCGATGTGCATGGTCTGGGTTCTTCACGGCGTGCTGTCGGGATCGTGGACGCACGCCTTCAAAATGCTACACAAGTGACCTCAGACGTGGCCATAACCCGCGCCCGTTCACCTATTTGCAACAGCTTGTTACCCGTGCAGGAGTAGCATTGCGTCGCCGCGAAGGGGCAATGGATTTGCACAGCCCGGCGCCCAGCGGATTCATACGTTTCAACGGAGAGGTTCATTCGATGCGCAAACTCGCAGTCGCCTTCCTCTTTCTCCTGTCGGTCTCAACCACACTGAACGCTCAATACTTCGGCCGCAACAAGGTCCAGTGGGAGCAGTTCGACTTCAAAGTACTGAAGACGGAGCACTTCGACATCTATTACTACGACCGGGAAGCGGACGTCGTGAACGATGTCGGACGCCAGGCGGAGCGGTGGTACACGCGGCTCTCGCGCACGTTCAACCACACGTTCAACCGCAAACCGATCGTCCTCTACGCGAACTCCGCCGACTTCCAGCAGACCACCACGACGCCGGAGCTGATCGGGGAGGGAACGGGCGGATTCACCGATCCCTTCATGAACCGTGTCGTGCTTCCGCTGACCGGCGACTACGCGGAGAACGATCACGTCCTCGGACACGAATTGGTTCACGTCTTTCAGTTCGATATCGCCGCGAGCATCAGCAACAGCCGACGGCGTTTCAACCTGGAGATGATGCCGCTCTGGATCGTGGAAGGAATGGCCGAGTACTTCTCGAAAGGCCGCGTCGATCCGCTCACGTCGATGTGGATTCGCGACGCCGAGCAGCACAACCGGTTGCCCAATCTGCGCCAGCTTCAGGGGGATCCCTACTACTTTCCCTATCGTTACGGGCAAGCCCTTCTTGCGTATATCGGCGGTCGTTTCGGCGATGATGCCGTCGTCCGCTACTTCCTCTCCGCCGGTATGGTCAATCCCGAGGCGGCGTTCGATCGCGCGCTCGGTGTGCCGGCCAAACAGATCTTCCTCGACTGGCAGGAATCGGCGCACGAGATCTACGCGCCGATCGTGGCCGACAGACCGGCTGAGCCGGGCTCGCCTCTGATCGGCAGCAAGAAAGGATCACGCGGCAATCTCAACGTCGGACCGGCGTACAGTCCTGACGGCAAGTACATCGCATTCCTCTCCACGCGAGCGATTTTCGACATCGATCTCTTCCTCGCCGACGCGCAGACGGGCAAGGTCCTTCGCCGTCTGGCCTCCACCGACCGCAACGGCCACTTCGAGGCGCTGCGCTTCGTCGATTCCGCCGGCAGTTGGTCCGCGGACTCGCGGCGCCTGGCTTTCATCACCTTCCAGCACGGCGACAACTACCTCGGCATCGTCGACGTCGACTCGGGCAGGGTTGACACTGTCAAAGTGCCCGGCATCGATGCAATCACCAGCGTTGCCTGGTCGCCGGACGGCCATACGATGGTGATCGCTGGGCAAGCCACGGGAGTCTCCGACCTCTTCCTGTTCGATACCGAATCGAAAGAGGTGCATCGTCTGACGAACGACAAGTACGCCGATCTGCAGCCGGCCTTCTCGCCGGACGGACGCACCATCGCGTTCGTTTCGGACCGCGGCGCCGGCCCCGAGGCCAATCTCGAGCAGCTCTACTTCCAGGGAATGCGCATTTCGACTATCGAGATCTCGAGCGGCACGATCAAGACGCTGCCGCTCTTCACGAACGCGAAGAACATCAACCCGCAGTACGGTCCCGACGGCAGCATCTACTTCATCGCCAATCCCGAAGGAATCGCCGACATTTACCGCTACTCGACCGATGGGCGCATCAATCGCGTCACCCGCGTGCAGACCGGCGTCTCGGGAATCACGGACATGTCGCCGGCACTGTCGGTCGCGCAGCGCACCGGCGACATCACCTTCTCACTCTATGAGAACGACAACTACAACATCTACCGGTTGAACGCCAACCCGCCGACCATCGCCGTGGAGACGGCTGCCACGCCCGCATCAATCGCGCGGGCCGCCCAGCTTCCGCCGCTGCGTGGCACCGGCTCGACGATCACCGCGTACATGCAGAATCCTGCCGAGGGTCTCTTGCCGGCGAGCACGGTATTTCAGCAGACGTCCTACAAACCATCGCTTCACATCGCGTACCTCGGACCACCGACCGTTGGAGTCGGCGTCAGCTCATTCGGTACCGGAGTGGGCGGCAGCGTCAGCGCCTATTACAGCGACGTTCTCGGCTATCACAACATCGGCGTGACCTTCCAGGGCGGCGGAACTTCGGGTGTCGGTACGATCGCCGACCAACTCGCAGGTGAAGTGTTCTACCTCAACCAGCGCCATCGCTTGAACTGGGGCATCGACACGACGCACTTGCCGTATGTGACCGCGTTCACCTCGTCCGGGCAGGCGCCGGTGACGATCAATGGGCAGACCTTCCTCGCGGACGTGATTCAGCAGGAGCGCGACATTCAGCGCTACGACGACGTGTCGGGCATTGTCCAGTACCCATTCAGCCAGACGCGCCGCCTCGAATTCAGCGGCGGGTTCGAGCATCAGGCACTGAAGTCCGAGGTCGAGACCGTCTTCATCGTCAACAACCAGATCGTCTCCGACACGACGGACCAGTCGCCGTTCAATTTCTCGCTGAGTCTCGCTCACGCCTCGCTGGCGTTCGTCGGCGACAGTTCATCGTTTGGATTCCTCTCACCCGTGCGTGGAACGCGCTATCGCTACGAAGCGGCGGCGTACTCGGGCGACCTGAAGTTCCAGACTGCGCTGGCCGACTGGCGCAAGTACTACTTCGTGAATCCGGTCACGTTCGCGGTCCGCGGGATCTATTACGGACGCTACGGAGCCGACGCCGAGAACGGAAGGCTTACGCCCCTGTACATCGGTCAGGACACGCTGATCCACGGCTACGACATCAACTCGATCGGCCTCGACGAGTGCGTCAGCGCGCCGGGCTCGACGTCGTGCCCCGTGTTCGACCGCCTGGTCGGTTCGAGAGTGGCTGTGGGCAACGCCGAGGTTCGCGTGCCCCTGGTCGGCAACAAGCAGTTCGGTCTGATGAGCGGCTTCGTTCCGACGGAGTTCTTTGCGTTCGCCGATGCCGGCGCGGCCTGGAGCAAGAACGATTCCGTGAAGTTTCGTTTCGAGAAGAACAACGCCACCGATCACGTCCCGGTAACGAGTGTGGGAGCCGGATTGCGCCTCCTGCTCGCATACATTCCTCTCGAGTTCTACGCCGCCAAACCGTTCCAGCGCCCGACGCGCAACTGGGTGACCGGTTTCAATATCGTGGCCGGCTGGTAGCGGGTGAGTATCAATTCCGCGGAGTTCGAGCGCCTCGTCGAAGAGGCGCTCGACTCGCTCCCCGAGCGGTTCGCGGACCTGCTCGAAAACATCGTGGTCGTCGTCGAGGAGGAGCCTGACGCCTCGGACCTCGATGTGATGGACGATCCCAACGGCGAGCTCCTCGGCATCTATCGCGGCACGCCGCTGACGCGCCGCAGTTTCAGCGCAATGACGATGCCGGAGCAGGTCGCGATCTTCCGCGGCCCGATCCTGCGCGTGACGCGCAGCGCCAAGGAGGCAAAGCGCCAGATCCGCGAAACCGTCATCCACGAGATCGGCCACCACTTCGGGCTGAGCGATGACGATATGTCGTATTGAAGTTTGAAAAGGCTTGAACCACAGAGACACTGAGGACACAGAGAAAACCTCTGTGCTCTCTGTGTCTCTGTGGTTCAAAAAAAATCAATCGCGAGGGATATGAAACGGCACTTCGTCACGCTGCGCGGCGTCGTACTCGCGCTCTTCTTCGGTGACGTCGTTCTCTTCTTCGAATCGGTAGTCGCGGATGTCTTCCATGATGTCTCCTCAATGTCTGCCGAACTGCGCGGCCTCGGTGGATCCGGCCAGCGCGGTCGTCGATGATTGGCCGTTCGAGATCACGTTCATGACCTCGTCGAAATAGCCGGTGCCGACCTCGTGCTGATGTTTCGTCGCCGTGTAGCCGTGCGCTTCCGCAGCAAACTCGGATTGCTGCATGCGGGAGTAGGCGGTCATCCCTTCCTCGCGATACTGGCGCGCCAACTCGAACATCGAGAAATTCAGCGCGTGGAAGCCGGCCAGCGTGACGAACTGGAACTTGTAGCCAAGCTCGCCCAGCTCGCGCTGAAAACTGGCAATCTCGTCTGCCGATAGTTTCTTCGCCCAGTTGAACGACGGCGAGCAGTTGTAGGCGAGCATCTTTCCCGGGTACTTCGCGTGGACTGCATCCGCGAAGCGCCGCGCCTCGCCAATGTCGGGCGTCGATGTCTCCATCCACAACAGGTCGGCGTACGGCGCGTAGGCAATGGCCCGCGCGATCGCTGCATCGACGCCGCTCTTGATCATGAAGAAGCCCTCGGCGGTTCGTTCGCCGGTGAGGAACGGATGATCGCGCTCGTCGATGTCGCTGGTCAGGAGCGTGGCGCTATTCGCGTCGGTTCGCGCGACGACGAGCGTCGGGACGCCCATAACGTCAGCTCCGAGCCTCGCCGCGGAAAGCGTGCGAATGAATTGCGATGTCGGCAGAAGAACTTTCCCGCCGAGGTGCCCGCACTTCTTCTCGGAGGCAAGCTGATCCTCGAAGTGGACCGCCGCGGCACCGCACTCGATCATCTGTTTCATCAGCTCGAACGCGTTGAGGCAGCCGCCGAAACCTGCTTCGGCGTCGGCCACGATCGGCGCGAACCAATAGGTATCGTTCTTCCCTTCGCTGTGATCGATCTGATCGGCGCGCTGCAGGGCCTGATTGATCCGCTTGACGACCTGCGGCACGGAGTTCGATGGATAGAGGCTCTGATCGGGATACATCTGGCCGGCCAGATTCGCGTCCGCCGCAACCTGCCAGCCGCTGAGGTAGATCGCTTTGAGGCCGGCGCGCACCTGCTGGATGGCCTGATTGCCGGTGAGCGCGCCGAGGGCGTTGACGTATGGCTCGTCGCGGAGCATTTCCCACAGACGATTGGCGCCGAGCTCCGCGAGCGTCTGCTCGATGTCGATCGAGCCGCGCAGGCGCAGAACGTCTTCCGCCGTGTATTCGCGCGTGATTCCGTCCCAGCGGGGATTGTTTTCCCAATCGCGCTCGATCTGCTTCGGATCGCGTACTGCTTTGAGCTTGGCCATCAGTTCTCCTTTTCGAGCTTCAGCAGCTCCTCGTACGCCGGGAGCGTCAGAAAATCAGCCAGTTCGTCATTCAGGATCAGGTCGTCGAAGATCGCTGCCGCTGTATCGAGATGCGGACGCGATCCGATTGCTTTCAGTTCTTCGTCGCGGATCTGGCGGTAAAGCTCCGCCGTCACCTCGCGGCCATCGTCGAGATGAGCGTGGTGATGAATCCATTGCCAGAGTTGCGTGCGTGAGATCTCCGCGGTGGCGGCGTCCTCCATCAGGTTGTAGAGCGGGACGCACCCCAGCCCGCCGAGCCACGCCTCGAGGTAGAGGATGCCGACGTTGACGTTCTGCCGGAGTCCCTTCTCCGTGATGACGCCTTCAGGCACCGCAAGCAGATCGGCGGCAGTGACTTGAACGTCGTCGCGCTTGCGGCCGATCTGGTTGGCGCCAGGCATCCCTTCATCGAAGATCTGCTTCGCGATCGGCACCAGGCCAGGATGCGCGACCCAGGTGCCATCGTGGCCGGCCCGCACTTCGCGCAGCTTGTCGGCGACGACCTTCTGCATGGCTGCGTCGTTGGCGGCGTCATCGTTCTTGATCGGAATCTGCGCCGCCATGCCTCCCATCGCGTGGATGCCGCGCCGATGGCAGGTCTTGATCAGCAATGCCACGTACGAAGCAAGAAAATGCTTCTCCATCGTCACGCTGCCGCGGTCGGGCAACACGAAATCGTTCTTCGCCCGGAACTTCTTGATGAAGGAAAAGATGTAATCCCAGCGCCCACAGTTGAGCCCCGAGGAGTGGTCGCGAAGCTCGTAGAGGATCTCGTCCATCTCGAACGCCGCCAGGATCGTCTCGATCAAAACGGTGGCTCGGATCGTTCCGTTCGGAACGCCGAGCTGTTTCTGGGCGCGGACGAAGACGTCGTTCCAGAGCCGCGCCTCCAGGTGCGACTCCATCTTCGGCAGATAAAAGTAAGGTCCGGTTCCGCGCGCGATCGCTTCCTTCGCGTTGTGAAAGAAGTAAAGGCCGAAGTCGAAGAGGCTTGCCGACACCGGCTCGCCGTCGACGAGGAGATGCTTCTCGGGAAGGTGCCAGCCGCGCGGCCGCACCACGAGCGTGGCCGTCTTCTCGTGCAGCGCATATTGCTTCGCTCCGGCCGTGAACGAGATCGAGCGCCGGACTGCGTCACGAAGGTTGAGCTGTCCTTCGATGTTGTTCGCCCACGACGGCGCGTTGGCGTCTTCGAAGTCGGCCATGAAAACGCTCGCGCCGCAGTTGAGGGCGTTGATGATCATCTTCCGGTCGACCGGCCCGGTGATCTCGACGCGGCGATCCTGCAAGTCCGCAGGGATCGGAGCGACGGTCCATTCGCGATCGCGAATCTCTTTCGTCTCCGGCAGAAAGTCGGGAAGCTCGCCCGCGTCGATGCGCTGCTTCCGCGCTTCGCGCCGTGCCAGCAGCTCGAGGCGCCGCGGATTGAACTCTCGATGCAGCCCGGCCACGAATGCCAGCGCTTCCGGCGTCAGGATCTCCGACCATTCAGGGCGCATCTCGCCGCGAACATCGATTCCTGCTCCTGCTTCGATCACTGCCGTCGTCATGGTGTAAAGTAGTTGAGCACGGAATGGGCCAAGTTGATACCCATCTGTATGTTACGCAGTAAAGAGTTGTGAAGACGCAGCCGTAAAGTTGTCAACGCCTGTAAAGAAAAACGACCGTCGTCGGGCGGCTTTCATGACAGTCCAACCACCGTGCCAGTTCAGGAGAACCCCATGAGCACCCTCGGCACCAAAGTCCGCTCCATCCGCCGCCGTGAACGGATCACGCAGGCGGACCTCGCCGCGAAGCTCGAAATCTCGCCGAGCTATCTCAATCTCATCGAGCACAATCAGCGGCCGCTTCCCGCGCACCTGCTGGTGAAGGTCGCGCAAGTGCTGAAGGTCGAGCTCAACTCGTTCGCCGACGACGATCACTCCCGTCTGGCCGGCGATCTTCAGGAAGCGTTCGGCGATCCGATGTTCGAAGAGCACGCCGTCACCACCGTCGACATGCGCGATCTTGCCGAGCATCCTGCCACCGCCCGCGCGGTGCTGGCGCTTTATCAGGCCTACCGCTCCACGGTGGAGTCGACGCGCGCGCTCGCCAGCAAGGTCTATGACGGCCAGGATTTTCACGGCATCGATCCGGCCCACCTTCCGTCGGAGGAGGTGTCGGACGTACTGCAGCACAACGTCAACTACTTCCCCGAGCTCGAGGCAGCGGCGGAGGAAGTTGGCGGACGCGCGCTGCCGAATCGCTCCGATGTCAATCGCTCGCTGACGCAGTACCTGCGCGAGAAACATCGCATCGAAGTGGCGGTCGTACCGGTCGGCCGCGACCGCACGGCCACGCGGCGCTACGATCCGGAGCGGCGTGTGCTCTCGCTCTCCGCGGTCCTCCCGCCCTGGAGCCGGCAGTTCCAGCTCGCGCACCAACTGGCGCTCATCGAAGCGGCGCCGCTGCTCGATTCCATCGTCGAGCGCTCCAAGGACTTTCTGACGACGCCGGAGTCGGCGAAGCTCTGCCGCATCGCGCTGGCCAGCTACTTCGCCGCCGCGCTGCTGATGCCGTACGACGAGTTCCTGTCGATCAGCGAACAGGTTCGCTACGACATCGAGCTGCTGCAGCATCACTACACGGCGAGCTGGGAGCAGGTCTGCCACCGCCTGACCACCCTCCGTAATCCTGGGCGCCTCGGCGTCCCCTTCCACTTCGTCCGCGTCGACATCGCCGGCAACATCTCCAAGCGTTTCAGCGGTACCGGCATCCGCTTCGCTCGCTTCTCAGGCTCGTGCCCGCGATGGGATGTTCATGCCGCGTTTCTAACGCCGGGAAGGATCCGGACGCAGCTCTCGAAGATGCCCGACGGCACCGCGTACTTTTGCGTGGCGCGAACGATCCGCAAGAGCTTTGGCTACGCGACCGGCGACGCGTTGATGGCGGTCGGCATCGGCTGCCCCGTCAGCGACGCGCGCAAACTCGTCTACGCCGACGGCTACGATCTTGATAACCTCGATGCCGCCGTCCCGATCGGAACGACCTGCCGCCTCTGCGAACGCCTCGACTGCGAGCAGCGCGCCTTCCCGCCCTTGCAGCACGGCTTCACGATCGACGAAAACGTGCGCGGCGCCTCCTTCTACGCCCCCGCCGAAGGAGTGCAGGCGTCTCGCCCGCAGGCACTCGGGCGTCCCCGCCCGAGTGCGAAAGCAGAATCGAAAAAGCGAAAAACTACTGAACCGCCACTTCCTTCGCGCAGTACTGGTTGAACGCCGCAGCCAGCTCCGACGCGATGTCATGCGCCGCGCGTCCTTCGATCTGATGCCGCTCCACCATCTTCACCAGCTCGCCGTCGCGGAACAACGCGATTGACGGCGACGATGGCCGGTAACCGACGAAGTAGTCGCGGGCCCGGTTCGTCGCATCGCGGTCATTGCCCGCGAAGACCGTGATCATCTTGTCGGGCTTCACCTCGTTCTCGAGTGAGAGCGCGATGGCGGGACGGGCCACGCCGGCGGCGCATCCGCACACCGAGTTCACGACCACGAGCACCGTGCCCTTCTTCTCCTGCATCACCGCATCCACTTCCTGCGGCGTGCGTGTTTCCTGAAATCCGAGCTGCGTCAGCTCCTGGCGCATCGGACCAGCAATCCGTTCGTCGTACATTGGTTCTCCTCCGGTGTCTGAAAAGCGAAATCGTACCGTGAAAATTCGGGGGTGAGGAGTGGGGCGTGGGTGTGAGCGGAACACACTTGTCGGAAGTGTCACCCTCACGGTCATAAGGATGACAGATGCGGCGTGTCTACTTCGATGCCAGGCTCTTCCTCACCCGATCGCGATACTCCTTCGCCTTTGCCACCGCTGCCGGCACATCGACCGTCAGCACTTTGCGGTTGCGCATCAGGATCTTTCCGTCGCAGATCGTCGTGACGACGGAGTTGCCGGACGCGGCGTACACGATTGCGGACTCGACGGCGTAGACCGGCTGCGTCTTCGGTTGCTGCAGATCGATGACGATGACGTCGGCGCGCTTGCCGGCTTCGAGCGTACCGATGCGGTCTTCCATGCCGAGGACTTTGGCGCCGCCGATGGTGGCCATTTCGAGGACGTCGCGGGCGCTGAGGGCCTTCGGATCGCCGAGCGTGATCTTCTGCAGACGCGAAGCACTGGCGGCTTCTTCGACCATGTCGAGATTGTTGTTCGATCCGGCCGGACCGTCTGTGCCGAGGCCGACGGAAACGCCGGCTTTGCGCATATCGACGACGTGGGCGACGCCCGAGGCGAGCATCATGTTGCTCTCGGGGCAGTGCGCCACGCCGACGCGTTTCTTCGCAAAGGTTTGAATGTCCTCCGGCGTGAGCCAGACGCCGTGTGCGGCGATGACGTCGTGCCCGAGGAAGCCGATCGAGTCGAGGTAGGCAGCGGGGGAAAGGCCGGTGGTGTTGTCCTTGATCTGCGCCGCCTCGTTCTTTGTCTCGGCGACGTGGATGAGAATAGGCGCGTGAAGCTCCGTTGCCAGTGCGCGGACTTGTTCGAGATGCGCGCGCGAAACGGTGTACGGCGAATGCGGCGCGAGTGCTGCGGTGATGAGCCGGTCGCCGCGCCAGTGTGTGACGAACTCCCGCACGTACGCGACGGCGGCGTCCCAGGTCTTGTTGTCGGCGACGGGGAAATCGATCATGGTCTCGCCGACGACTGCCCTCAATCCCGCCTTCTTCGCCTCGGCGGCGATATCGCTCTCGAAGTAGTACATGTCGGTGAACGTGGTTGTCCCCGACGCGATCATCTCGGCAGCCGCGAGCCGCGTTCCCCACCGCACGAAATCGCGGTCGACGTTCTTCGCTTCGGCAGGAAAGATGAAGTGTTGGAGCCAGTCCATGAGGTCGCGGTCATCGGCGATCCCGCGGAAGAGGGTCATCGGCACGTGCGTGTGCGCGTTGACGAAGCCAGGGAGGATGGCGGATCCGCGCGCGTGGATCGTGTCGGTCCCAGCAAAGCGTTTGGCGATGTCAGCGGACGTGCCGACAGCGACGATGTCGCCCTTATCGATCGCCACCGCGCCGTCATCGATGTTCGGCCCGGCCATGGTGATGACGGTGCCGCCTGTGACGATGAGGTCGACCTTGCGCACCGCGGCGGCAGCGCTGATCGTGGTCAGAAGAATGAGGAAAGCAAACGATAGGCGTCGGAGCATGTCCGCGGACGTTAACGCAAAGAGCGCGAGCGTACAATTGACGTCATGAAAGCGAGGAGCCTCGCGAAGGCGACGTACGAGGATCTGCTGAAGGTCCCTGAGAACCTCGTGGCCGAGTTGATCGATGGGGAGCTGTACGCGTGGCCAAGGCCCGCCGGACCGCATGCCCGTTTCTCATCGGTGCTTGGAATGGAGATCGGACCACTGTACGACCGCGGACGCGGCGGTCCCGGCGGCTGGTGGATCCTCGATGAGCCGGAGCTTCACCTCGGCGAAAACGTGCTGGTTCCCGACCTCGCAGGCTGGCGACGCGAGCGCATGCCGGAGATTCCGCATGACCACCGTTTCATCATCGAGCCGGACTGGGTCTGCGAAGTGATCTCTCCGTCTACAGTGCGCGTTGATCGCGGCAAGAAGATGTTCATCTACGCCAGACATGACGTGCCGTGGCTTTGGTTCGTCGATCCCGAACAGCGCATGCTCGAAGTGTTGCAACTAGCCGGCGATGTCTACTCACTGATGCACGTGTTTACTGGCGATGACATCGTTCGCGCAGATCCCTTTCCCGCCGCGGAGATCGATCTCGCTTCGATCTGGGGGCCTACGGAAGAATGAACCACAGAGACTCAGAGAGCACGGAGGGAACCAGTTTCTCAGTGTCCTCTGCGCCTCTGTGGTTCAGCCTTTTCAGACTCGCGCCATCGCCATATGCCCGCCCGCGCCGACTTTCAGCTTGTCGCTTCGGCCCGAAAAGAACCGGCGATTCAGCGCATCGCCGTCGAAGTCCTCGGCCTTGCTGAATCCGAGCTCGTGCAGATGACGCAATAGCTCTCCCGGATCGAAGAACGTCTTCCACGGCTCTCCTGCCGCAGCGACTCGTTTGGCCATCTTGTGAAAGACGAGCCGGCCCATCCAACTGAGCGATTCGGGCGGGACGCTGTAATCGAACACGACTGCAGTACCCGCGGGCAGCGAGGCGATGAATGAGAGCGTCTGATCGATAGCGGGCCGTTCGAGATACGGCACGACACCGAGCCACGCAAAGAACGCCGGCGCTGCGGTATCGAAGCAAGCGTTCCGAAGGGCCACATCGAGCGCCATCGTTGCGAAATCGATCGAAACGAACGTGAGCGACGGAGGAATCGTGATCTCGCCACTGGCAAGCCGCTCCCGTTTTGTCGCCTGCGTGGCCGGATGATCGACTTCGAAGACGCGCAAGTCCGAATACGGGTTGCGATAGGCAAAGGTATCGAAACCCGCGCCGAGGACGACGTACTGCTGCACGCCGCGCCCGACGGCATCGCGCAACGCATCCTCGGCGAACCGGCTGCGCATGGCGAAGAAGGCGCGCAGATACGGCGCAATCGGCGACGAATCACGAGTCGGCGGGTGCTCCCGCAACTCCCGCGCAACCTCGGGACGGATGATGCGCAGCGCCAGCGGATCTTCGAAGACGAGAGGGCGGTCACGCACCTGATGCGCCGCGCGCCGCTCCGCAACTCGATCCGCCGTCCTGCTGGCCTGCCCCTCCTGCATTTGCGGATTCTAAAGGAGTGCAGCGTCTCGCCTGGCGAGACGCCTGCACTCCTAACTACCGCTGACCCGGCCCCGCCCTACCCTCATGATCGCCTCGATATTCGCGTCCGCGTCGGCTTCGCCGATTTCCATCAGGCGTTGCAGGTATTCGGGGACGAACATGAAGAGGCTCATGAAATCGGCGTTGGAGGTTTCGCGGGTGCCGAGGCTGCGGGTGAGGAAGCGGAAGGGACGTGGGAGGGCGGGCTCGTATTCGGCGGCCAGCTTGCCGATGTCCTGCGACGGGCGGATGACGGCGAAATCAACAGGCCTGTAATCTCCCCGAAGGTCGGTTGGGAGGTGACCCAGGAACTCGTTGGAGCGCTGCAGGCGCACCGTGTCCTCGTCCATCACGTCGAGGAAGATCGCATCCATCAGTTGGCCGAGGATCTGGGCCGGGGGCGGGTAGCCTGCAATCTGCGGCTCGTCGGCTTCGGATGCCGAGGGCGCGTAATGCGTGGAGATGGCCAGCATGCGCGTGGCGCCGAGGTGCAGGGCGGGCGAGAGCGGCGCGGAGAGACGGATGCCGCCGTCGCCGTACCAATGCTTTCCCACCAGGACCGCGGGAAAGACGAGCGGCAAGGCGGCCGAGGCCATGATGTGATCGACGGTCAGCGGCTGCTCCACGCTGCGGCGCAGGGGGCGCGACCACGTCTCGATGTCGCAGCCGGTAGTCCACGTCACGGTCTTGCCGGTTGTGTAATCGAGCGCGGTCACCGACACGGCCCGCGGATGACAACGGGCGATGTTCTCGGCGATGCCAACAATCTCGCCTTTGTCGTTCGTGACAAAGAGGCGCTCCAGCAGATGACGAAGAGGCGTCGTGTCAACCAATCCGCGGAGGCCCGGAGCGACCCGGTTTCCGCCCGAGATGAGCTTTGTCCCCCAGCCGAAGACGTTGCGCGCGAGCGAGCGGGAATCGATCCGGATCACGTCTTTCAACTCCAGCGTTCTCCAGACCTCGGACAGCTCATCGATGACGGCGGGCAGCGGCGCATTGCGCGAGGCGACGAAGGCCGCATTGATCGCGCCCGCGGAAACGCCCGTGATGATGTCGAAGGCGTTCGCCGGCAGATGCCGCGCGAGACAGCGCAGCACGCCCACTTGGTACGCAGCGCGCGCGCCGCCACCAGTGAGCACGAGCGCGAAGGAGTCGGCGATCAGCGTCATGCACCTAAAGAATACGCCGCAACTTTCCGATTACGATCACTTCGATCCGAGCTGCAGCAGGCACTCTTCCGCTTCTGCGAGTTGCGTTTCGCTGAAAACGCGGACGCCGTTGTCGCGGAGTAGCGCGGCGGTGACTCCGTGGTGACCAGGCACTCTTGTCGACGTGAACGTTCCGTCGTAGGTGTAGCCGCTGCCGCACGATGGACTGCCTTCTTTGAGAATTGCGATACGGATGTTGTTGGCGCGCGCGGCCTCGAGCGCGACGCTGGCGCCGCTCACGAAGTGATGCGAGACATCGCGGCCATTGAAGTCGATCACCTTGACTTCGCCGGCGAGCACTTTCGAACCGTCCGCGCCTCCCACGACCTCTGAAGCCGGCCGCGGCACAGGCAGGCCGCCGGCGATCTCCGGGCAGACGGCGACGACGCGTCCTTCCTCAATCCAGCGCTGCAGGATCTGATCGTCGGACCGCTTGTGTGCGCCGTTGTGGCGGACGGGTTGGCCGAGGAGGCAGGCGCTGACGAGGATCTTTTCCATTGGCGTTTTACACTTAACCACAGAGTTGAAGACACTATCTCTGTGACCTCTGTGTCTGTGTGGTGATCCTGGTGTTCAATGTAATTTCATCACTGGCCGCCCCTTTTGACAATGTCATCGTCATGCTGTCATCTGTTCCGCGACATGCTCCTCCGTCGTGTGGTCCCGATGGTTTGCGCCGGGCTCATCGGCTTCCCTATAACCAGTTCCGGCCAGAACTTCGGTACCCGGATCAACGTGACGGCCATCGAAGTGTCGGCAACTGTTCGCGACGCGCATGGAAATCTGCCAGGTGACCTGAAGCCGGGCGACTTCGAATTGATCGAGGACGGCAAGCGCCAGCGGATCATCGGCGTGGCATACAGCCATGGCGCTCCGTCAGTGACTCCGGGGACGGAGGAATTGATCGGAACAGCGCCATCGAAACAGGAACGGCCGCGGCAAGTGGTCATCTATCTACAGCAGTCGCTGTCGACGACCGAAGGACTTCGTCTCGCCATCAAGTCGCTGATTCCGCAAGTCGACAGGCTCGTGGCAATGGGTGACGTCGAGGTGGTCACGGACGATCCTTCGACACACTCGCTGCTCGGTCCCACGCAGGACCCAGCCGCACTTCGCTCGCTCTTCGAGACGCTCGGAAACGAGGCGCGAGGTAGAGAGGAGCTGATCCGGATTCGGCAGGAGTTCATGATCGGCGATCGAAACACGAGCGACAAAGACGATCGACTGACGCGCCGGTCACTGATGCGGAAGGCGGCGCGTCAGGAGTCGACGATTCTTCGGTCACAGCAGGACGCGATGTTTGCCTGGCTGAGTCGATACGCTCGGCATGCATCCGGCGACTCGATGCGCGCGCTGGTGTTTGTCACCGACGGGTTCGATCTCGCCCCGGCCGGCTTTTATTCGATCGATCGTGGGGACATTCGCCCGGACTTGCCGGCGGAGTTGCGCGCGCTGAACGCCTCGACACACCAGAACGAGATCGCTCAGGCACTGGCCGCGCAAGGGTGGACGATTCTCTCCTACGCGACATCGCCGATCGAAAACCGGGTCACTCACTTCGCTGCCGCCACGCATGAGCCACTCGTGCCCCATTCCTTCAACGTCCGCGAGAATGTCGGTCACACGATCATCAACAAGGATCCTCTCGAACCGCTGGAACTGCTGGCGGATGCGACCGGTGGAAGCGTTCTCACCGATCCGTCGGAGATCGGCGTCCGGCTCGATGCCCTCGACCAGCGTGTCGTCATCACCTACCAGGTGGACCGCCCCTCGGATGACAAGTTGCGCCATATCGAGATCCGGGCGGTGCGCGCCGGACTGACGATCAATGCTCAGAAATGGGTCGGCACCGGATCGACTCTGGCTGCGACACCGGTCATGGCGGAGCTCCTGGCGACCGAACTTGCGACATCTACTGTTCGCGGTGAAGATGTCGATCGCGGCGAGCTGCCCGTGACATGCTCGATCAAACTCGGATCCCTGGCGAAGGGAGTGAGGACCAGCGAGATCGAGGTGCGCGTGAACGTCGCGCCGATCGAGGGCGAGCTCGCAACGCTCGAATCGGGCACGCTCCGTTTCACAGTCGCTGTAGTGGCGCCTCACGAGAAGCCCTTCACATCGACAAATCGTCTCGACCAGCTCGACTTCTCTTCGAAGCAGGGATTCGCGACCACGATCACCGTACGGCATCGCGACGGAGCGAAGATGGCGGTGATCGCCGAGGAGCCGTCGACCGGCGCATGGGGCGGCTGCACGATCGGAGGCGACCGAGGATCTTTTCCATAACCGTTTTTCTGCATCAACCACAGAGACACAGAGGACACAGAGTTGAAGACACTATCTCTGTGGCCTCTGTGTCTCGGTGGTTGAACTGTTCGCCTACCAATCCGTTGGTTTGTAGTCCTTGAGGAACTGGCCCCACACGTGCTCGCCGGTGTTGATGCCGGCGATGATCGGATCGAGGATGCGGGCGGCGCCGTCGACGATGTCAAGCGGCGGATGAAAGCGGTGGACCGCGGTCTTGCGCTCTGCCAGCGCGGCCGGATCTTCGTCCGTCACCCAACCGGTATCGACGCTGTTCATGTGGATGCCGTCGGTGTAGTAGTCGGCGGCGGCGGTGCGCGTCATCATGTTGAGGGCGGCTTTGGCCATGTTTGTATGCGGATGGCGCGTCGTTTTCTGATTGCGGTAGAACTGCCCTTCGACCGCGGAGACGTTGACGATGTGCTTGTCGCGGTTCGCGGTCCGCAGCATGAGCGGCTTGAGGCGGGCGTTGATGATGAAGGGCGCCACGGCATTGACGAGCTGCACTTCCAGCAACTCCACCGACGACACCTCGGCCATCAACAACCGCCAGGAGTTGCGCCCGCGCAGATCGACCTGTTGCAGGTCCTGATCGAGGCGGCCCTCGGGGAAAAGATCGCGTTCATGATCGTCCGGCAGCAGCGGTACTTGTGAGAGCTGCGCGGAATGGGTCAGCCCGGTCACTTCTTCGAGTTTCATCGTCTTGATCGACGCCGACGCCTCGGGGAGCATCCGGTAGCCGCGCAAACCTTCGAAGGCGCCGAGTAGGCGACGCTCGGCTTCGGAGAGCGAGTGGAGGGCGGCGGTCTCGGACTCCATCATGTGCTCGTAGAACGCAGGCGGACGGCGCACGGTCTGGCAGGCGTTGTTGACGATGAAGTCGAGCCGATCGCGCGTCGTCAGCATCTCGTGGCAGAACGCTTCCACGCTCGGCGTGTGGCGGAGATCGAGCCCGAAGATCTCCAGGCGCTCGGCCCACTCGCCGAAATCGTCCTCGCGGGCGTAGCGCGATGCGGAATCACGCGGGAAGCGCGTCGTGACGATGAGCCGCGCACCGGCGCGAAGCAGCTTGAGACCAGCCTGATAACCGATCTTCACGCGACCGCCGGTCAGCAGCGCGACGCGTCCGCGCAAGTCCGCCAGCTCCGTGCGCTTTGCGAAATTGAGATCGCCGCAGGCGGGGCACAACTGGTCGTAGAAATGGTGGACGGTCAGATAGTGCTGCTTGCAGACGTAGCAATGCTGCGATTCAGTGAGGATGCGCGGGTCTTCCTGCGGCGATTCTTCGCGATACGAGTTCGGCGTGGAGTAGACGGGCTTGCGCCGCAGCTCGCGAATCCCGGCGGAGTTGAGCACCTGATCGTCCTGCTTCAGGCGCGCGGCCTTGCGCTCGCGCACGCTGGCTTTCACGAGCCGCCGCCGCGCGCGATGATCGGGCTCGGCGACGCGCCGCGTTGCGTGAAGAAGGCGCTGACGCTCCTCCGCGCTGACCTGCACGAGCTGTCCGCGGTCGCGGTCGAGCGATTCGAGTAGTTCGGCGGCGATGCGGACGCGCTCGGGAAAAGGCAGCTCTTCGTCGGGGTTGGGCTCACTCATCAGCGACGCGTGGAACGCGGCAAGGGCGGCGCGAAAATCCACAGAAGCGAATCCGCAGATGACGCAGATAGAACGCAGATAGTTAATGCGGCAGCGGCAGGTTCCAGAAGAACTGCGAGATGCGCACGAGCAGCGGGTCCGGAACTTCGGCATCCGCTTCGTTCAGACGCTTCACTTCTTCGTTGATGCGGGCGAGCTCCTTGCCGTCCATCCAGAAGCCGAGGCACTTCTTGCAGTAGTCGAGGATGATCGTGGGGTCGTTGCTGAAGTCGACCGGCTCTGTGGCGGCGCGGGAGGGCATCTCCGGACCGAAGTCGACCTTGCCCATCGCGGAGCCATCGTTCGGGCAGGAGATCGGGCCGTACGCGTCCTCGTGCTGGAACGAGTCGAGGTGGACGATGCTGAATTCGAGGTCGCCTCGAATCGGCCCGGCCACCTCGTTCAACTGTCCGTGCGCCAGGAACATCCCGCTACACACAGGGCAAGTTTTGACCGGCGTCGTACCGAACGACTTCACTTCCAGCTCTGCGGCATCACGCGGACAGTTCAATGGGTCCTCCTCGGCTGCTCATCGGATCGTACCCCGATTCCCGTTTACGCAGTCGGGGCGAGCGTCGTGAGCCACTCAGGCAGGCGTATCGAACGCAACAACCTGAGGTGGAATCACCGAAGGAGCAACCACCGAGGTGACAGCTTTCTCACGATGTGACGGACGCTTCACCGACGTCGCCAGACCGACCAGTTCGAGCATGAAGATGCTGTACCAGCCGACGTCGACCTGCCAGAACTTCCATCCGAAACGCGCCGACGACGGCGAGGCGTGATGATTCTGGTGCCAGTTCTCACCTTGAAAAAACTGGACAGGCGCGAGCCATCCCATGTTCTGCGATGAGTCCTCGCCATGTTCGCGATTCTCGCGCATATGCGCGATGCTGTTGACGAAGCACTGCGCGTGAAGAGACGCAACGAGGCGCATCGAGCCGAGCCAGAAAAACGCGGGCAGGCCGAAGGCAAGACCGCCGAAGAGCGAGACGGCCAGCATCGGCACCTGGATCCGGTTCCAGAAGCGATACTCCGGCTTGTTGAGATCGGGGCACCAGCGATTCAGCGGAACGTTGCCCGCCTGCCACAGCCAGCGGAGGTGTGCCCACCAGAAGCCGCCGATGGCGGGACTGGAGATGTCGTCCAACGTCTCGACTTTGGAATGGTGTTGTCTGTGATTCGCAGTCCAGGAATCGGGCGATCCGGAGCCGTTGAACATGGCGAAGAAGATGAGCATGTGCTTCACCACCGGATGAAGGCGAAGCGCCGTGTGTGCCAGCGAACGGTGGTAGCAGACCGTCGTTCCCAGTCCGCCGAGCCAACCGAGCGCGACCGACGCGACGATCACCTTCCAGCCCGGCGTCGGGAAGAAAACGAGGCCAATCGCGGCGAGGATGTGAATGGCCACGATGTAATAGAAAGTAGCGCCGTCGCCTTTCGCGGTCTTCCACCACGGGCTCTTCCATGGTTCGGGGCCGAGGCTCGAGACGATCGGTGCGTCGGTGAGACGCGAATTGCGGGCTGGCGGCAGTTCCGCCGTGGGTTTAAACGAACATGAGGACATCTGGTGCCTTTCAGCGGGTTTCGACCGCGGCCAGGAGCACGAGGATGGCCTCGCGAGACGTGGCGTGGGGGACTCGCAACTACCTTGCAGCAACGGCGCCAGTAGGTAACGCGCGTCGATGGGCCCACCCCGATGGTGTGCCTACGAAAATGACTGTAACACGTTCGCTGCATCCTGCCGATTGATGCATGCATTCCTTCCCGTTCCGGCTCCGAACCGTAACCGCTCGTCCACGAACCTTTTCGAAACCCCGCGTATAAATCAACACGGGTCTGCTTACAGGAGGTGAGTGATGCAATCGGTCGATGCCGGGATTCTGGTTGGAGTCGCGATTCCTCAGGAATCACCCCGCCTGCCGCTTCCCGATGGAACGAATGTCGGCCCGTACCGCATCCTCTCCCTTCTCGCGTCCGGTGGAATGGGCGATGTCTACCGCGCCCGCGATGAGCGCCTCGGCCGCAGCATAGCGCTCAAGGTTCTGCCGACCGGTTTGACTGACGACCGCGACCGTCTCGAGCGTTTCGCGCAGGAAGCGAAATCGGCTTCGGCTCTGAACCATCCGCACATCGTCACGATCTACGAGATCGGCCAGGCTCGTCCCTCCTGCATCGTGCAGCCGATTCCGGGAACGGATCAGCGTCAGCGTCCGGAAGAGATCCACTACATCGCCATGGAGTTGATCGAAGGCGAGACGTTGCGCGAGTTCATCGCCGGCGGCCGTTCACTGACCCGCCGCCTCGAAATCCTCGCCCAAACCGCCGAGGGCCTCGGCAAGGCGCACGCGGCCGGCATCGTTCATCGCGATCTCAAACCGGACAACATCATGGTGTCCAACGAGGGGTACGCGAAGGTTGTCGACTTCGGGTTGGCGAAACTCGTGGAGCCAACGGCGGGATGGAATCCGATCGGTGCCGACTCGCCGACGATGAGGGCTCTCACCCAACAGGGCGAACTGATCGGAACGGCCGGCTACATGTCGCCCGAACAGATTCTCGGGAAGGTCATCGATCAGCGGTCCGACATCTTCTCCTTCGGCTGCATCGTGTACGAGACGATTGCCGGCGCGAAGCCATTCAACGGCGATTCGTTCGTCGACACGCTGCACGAAGTGCTGCACGCCACGCCTCCGCCGATCGAGCATTACGACCCACTGATGCAGCAGGAGCTGCGGCGCATCGTCGGCAAGTGCATCGAGAAAGACCGCGAGTACCGCTACCAGTCGATTCGCGATGTAGCGCTCGACTTGCGCGCGGCGGCGGCGAACGCCGGCAATCCTACCGGACCCATTACGCTGCCACAGCTCGAACAGCCCAAAGTCGCTCACGGCTTGAGATGGCTGGCTGTTCTTGCCGCAGCCGTGGTCATCGGAGTCATCGGCTGGCAGATCCATATTCGGATGAGCGCTTCGGCAACGACGGCCGCTCCGATCGCGCATACCGCATTACAACGAATCACGACCAACGGCCACGTCACCCATCTCGCCATTTCACCCGACGGACGATTCGCCGCCTACACATTGGCCGACGGGACCGCCGGCCCGACCGTGTGGCTGCAGCAGATCGCTACCGGCAGCCGCGTCGTCGTTCTCCCGCCATCGCCGAAAATGGATTACACCGGTCTTGCCTTTTCCGCGGATGGAAATCATCTCCTTGCCTCGCGCTACGAAGGGACGATCTTCGGCGCGGTGGTGAAGGTGCCGCTTCTCGGCGGCAATCCGGCGCGCATCATCGCCGACGCTGACACGGCCGTCACACCGTCGCCCGACGGCAAGCTTCTGGCCGTGGTGCGCAATGTTCTCGAGAAGGGCGAGAGCCGTCTCCTGCTCACGGCGCCCGACGGATCGCACGAGCGCGTTCTGGCGACGCTGCCGCTAACGGAAGGCATGATGATGCCCTCGCCCGCGTGGTCGCCGGACGGAACGAGGATCGCCATTTCGCACGGCCATAGTCTCTTCACCATCGACGTCAGCACCGGCGCCAAGACGAGCATCCCGATGGCTACATCCGAGGGCGCGATTCGCGACGTCGCCTGGACTAGTGCGGGCGACACGCTGCTCGTGACCGCGCTCGATGACCGCTGGGCCGGACACTGCCAACTGCTTCGCGTCAACCTCGGCACCGGCGCCGTCACCAACGTGACGGACGACTCGGATGACTACGCCGAGCCACACGCGATCGGCAAATCGGTCGCTGCCATTCAGGCAAAGTATCAATCCGCGATCTGGTCGGTAGTTCCCGGCACCGCCCCTGTGCAGTTGACCCGCGGCCTCGGCAGCTCCGACGGCCTCTCCGGTCTGACGACCGCGCCCGACCGCAGCATCATCTACGCGTCCGCCGCAGGCGGAACCGCGGATCTCTGGATCGCCAACGCGGATGGATCCGATGCCCGCCAACTGACCAACGACGAACGGCTGGAGTCGCAGCCTGTCGTCACCGCCAACGGCACGACGATCGTCTATGCGACCCACAGTCAGGGACAGTCGTCTCTCTGGCGGATGAACATCGACGGCGGCCAGCAGCGCGAGATCGTCAGTGCTCCGGTGATCCACGACTTCATCCTCACGCCCGATCGAAAACAGATCGTCTACGCATCAGGCAACGACGCCACCAGCTTCTCATCGCTGATGAGCGTCCCTGTCGACGGCGGCAAGCCCTCGACGATTGCGACAGCGGGTACGATCCTCAAACCCATGCAGATCACACCCGACGGACGCACGGTCGTCTACGCGCTGCTCGACGGCCAGGCCTTCAGGCTGTTCAAAGTGGCAATGACCGGCGGCCCCGTCACCCGGCTGACCTCGGAAGCATCGAACTACGGCTCGATCTCGCCCGACGAAAAACTGATCGCCTCCGCCTGGAAGTCGCCGTTCAACCCCAAACTGGCCATCATCTCCATCAACGGCGGCGCACCGATAAGGATCTTCGACCTCTCCGGCCATCTCTATCGGTGGACGCCCGACGGCAAAGGTATCGTCTACATCAAGCACGACGGCAAACAGGAGAATCTCTTCCTGCAGCCCCTGGCAGGCGGGTCACCGACCGCGCTGACGAACTTCACGGAAGGCACGATCAGCAACTACGAGTGGTCCTCCGATGGCACCCGCATCGTGCTGACGCACTACATCAAGACGAGCGACATCGTGCTGCTGGGCGCGAGTTCGTAGCGAACGTGTTGGCTTCTCGTTAGGTTCTCGCGCGAAGGCGCGAAGGCGCGAAGCCTTTGACGGTTGCGATGCTCTACTTTCCTGTTCTTCGCGTCTTCGCGCCTTCGCGTCTTCGCGTCTTCGCGTGAGCGAACATGCGCGCGTCTTGCAGAAGGAAAGCTAAGGGATGAATCTGATGTTCGATCAACCCTTCCGAGATCGCGTCGAAGCCGGACTCCTCCTGGGCGCCGAACTGAACCGGCGATTCGGATATCGCGCCGACGCTCTCGTCCTCGCGCTTCCGCGCGGCGGTGTACCGGTCGGCTTCAAAGTGGCGGAAGCGCTGAACGCGCCACTCGACGTCTTCATCGTCCGGAAACTCGGCGTCCCTGGTCAGGAAGAGCTGGCCATGGGAGCCATCGCCAGCGGCGGCGTGCGCGTGCTCAACCGCGAGGTCATCCGTTACGCATCGATTTCCGATCGTGTCATCGACACTGTGGCTAAAGCCGAGCAACAGGAGCTGGAGCGGCGCGAGAAGAGCTATCGGGGAGTCAGACCGCCGATCGACTTCGCCGGCAAGACGGTCTTCGTCGTCGATGACGGCCTGGCCACCGGCTCGACGATGCGCGCCGCGGTCCTGGCGCTGCGCAACGTGAACGCGCGCGAAGTGATCGTGGCCGTTCCCGTCGCGGCAAAAGAAACATGCCTCGAGTTTCACGCCATCGCCGACGACATCGTCTGCCTGCGCACACCGTCGCCGTTCCAGGCGGTCGGCCTTTGGTACGGCAACTTCGACCAGACCACCGACGAAGAAGTTCACGCGTTGCTCGACCGGGCATGGAAGACGCTCGGAGCAACATCATAAGGAGCACCCCATGCCTACGATGACGGCTCACGACGAAGGACTCGTTCATTTGTCGATCGGTCCCGTTTCCTTCGACGGCAATCTGCTCATCCCTCACGCGGCCTCAGGCCTCGTGCTCTTCGCGCACGGCAGTGGAAGCAGCCGCTTCAGCACGCGCAACCGGCACGTCGCTGAGTTTCTGCGCGAAGGAGGACTGGGCACGTTGTTGATCGACTTGCTCACAGCCGAGGAGGAGCGGGTCGATGAGAGGACCGGGCAATTGAGGTTCGATATCAACATGCTGGCGGGACGGCTTGCGGGCGCGGTGGAGTGGCTCAGTCAAAATCCGGGAACGAAATCGCTGCCGGTCGGACTCTTCGGCGCCAGCACCGGCGGAGGTGCAGCGCTCGTGGCAGCGGCGCGCCGGCCCGACCGCGTGGCCGCTGTCGTCTCACGCGGCGGCCGGCCCGATCTGGCGGGCGACTCACTGCCACTCGTGAAGGCGCCGACCCTCCTGATCGTCGGAGGCAACGATGAGCCGGTCATCAGCATGAACCAACGCGCGTTCGGTCAAATGAGCGCGGTCAAGCGTATCGAGATCGTTCCAGGCGCGACGCACCTGTTCGAAGAGCGGGGAACGCTGGAACGAGTCGCCGAGCTGGCGCGCGACTGGTTCCAGACGTACCTCCACTGAGTGTCACATCAGGCAACGAGATTGCGGCGCGCCATCATCGCGGCCGGGACCGTGGTGGCGACGCCGACGCCCGCCAGAATCCAGCCGATCCTTCGGCGCGTCTGCCTCTTGACCCGGTCTGCATTCAACAGAGCGACGCCGCCGGCCAGTGCCGCGCGCGTGGCGATCACGAACATCATCTGCGGAAAGCTCAATCGAACCTTTTTCATCATCGACCTCCTGTGTTCGGGATTCACGACTAATGATGCGCACGGCTCCTTGTCGCTGCCGCTTTGACCGCGGCGCGATGGAGTCCGGCCGGTCCTTTCGTCGCGACCGCTTTTTCCGCGGCCTTGTGTCTGGCAGCCGGCCCGCGTTTGCGGGAGCTGCTGAGCGCCTGACGCTCGAGCGCGAGATGCGATCCGGCAGCGTGCGGCTCACGCTTCAGCGCTTTCAGCGTCGCTTTCGAGCGTTTCGCCGACGTCTTGTGATTCGCTCCAGCGCGTCCGTTCTTCAAGGCCCGCGCTGCAGACTGCCGCGTCTCCTCGCTCGTCGTTCCTTTCGCCGGCGGCGGCAGGTTCACACCGGCGCGGCGAGCTTTCGACAATCCGATAGCGATGGCCTGCTTGGCCGACCGCGCACCGTGTTTTCCTTCGCGAATGTGATCGATCTCTTCACGAACGAACTCGCCCGCCTGCGTCGACGGCGCCTTCCCTTCCGCCTTGTCTTTCCTTGCGCGTCGTAGAGTTTGCTTCTCTGGCATTTGCGTGTCCTCCGACGGAAATGGGGTGCATAGGACTGGCCAAAAGCGGCTCAAGTTTGGCAAGAAAAACGTGCGCATGAGCGACGTACAAACAGAGAGAAGAACGACCGCTGGCAGATCATCGGGTTCGGTATCCAACAGCCAATCCGCATTTCTCACGCCTTTCAGCAACGCGCAGCCGCCAATCCACTGAAAGCGTGAGAAATGCAGGGAAAGGCTAGGGTTGAAGTGTCATCCCGATTGACAGTCCAAACCGAGATTGGTGTCATCCTGAGACTGCCGGAGCCGCCCGCGCGAATCGCGCTGTTTGCGCAGTGGGTGCTCGGCGGCGCAGGACGTCGAAGGATCTCAAACTTCGCAGATCGTGTTCGTCCAGCGTGAGCGATCGTGATCAAAGCCGCTCTAACGAGATCTTCGCATTTTGAGATCCTTCGCCGTCCTGCGGCGCCGAGGATGATTCGCGCGAGAGCAACGTGCTGCGCGGGCGCGCCTCCGGCAGGCTAAGGATGACACCTCACGTTTGAGCGCATCGTCAACGGAAAATTCCTCTTGCGAAAGCAAAATATCCTCCTTCAAAGGAGAATCTCCTCTTGCGGAGGAAAAAACCCTCTTGCGGAGCAAAATATCCTCTTGCGGAACACTTAAATGTTCTTCGAGAGGAGATTTCGACTCCCGCAGAGGACATCGCCGCTCCCGCGGAACCAGAAACTGCTCCGAAAGAGCAAAATTTGCCTCAATCGGAGCGTCCCGGCGCTGACGCGAAAGGAAAAAATGCTTCGCACGAAGCATTTTCTCCTCTGCTGTTGCCAAAATTGCTTTATCCGCAAGCGGTAGGTGATGAGAGAGTCACCAAAATCGCACTAACCCAGCAGTTGACGATGCAAGCGAGCTGATCGCCGCAACGTTTCCGGAACAATGCCTCTGCGGTGCCCTACAGTCGCTGAGCTCGAAGAGACCTCCGCTTCGAGCGTGGCACTCATCGGCTGTCATCCAAGCAAATCCTGCACTGCCGACTGGGCGGGCGAGTCGCCGACAACACGCTTTCGCCGTGAACCACCGCCGGGCGGGACGCCCGGCGGCCGCAGGCGAGACGCCTGCACTCCTTTAACTGTTCGAATTCTGCAATGGACGCTCGCTTTCGGCTGTTCCGCGGCCTGTGTTAGTGTCCCCGCCCATGTTGCGTGCTCGGCGCTGGTTGGCCGGATTGATGGTGGTGGTGTTCGCAGCGGTGGAGATGTATGCCGCCGCGCCGCAGCTCCATGTTCATCTTCAGGCCGGAGCGCTGGGGACGATCCAACAGCAGCGGGGGCAGTTGCTCACGACGCGGTCATCCGGCCGGAATGCGGCGCCGAATGATTGCCTGGCCTGCCGCACGTTCAGCCTGGCGACGGCATTGATCTCGTGGGCCGGAATCACGCCTCCTGGCGTGAATCAGACTCTCGCACTGCCGACGCTGACTGTGTTTGCGGCGTCCGGATTTCACGACGACGCCCGCGGCCGCGCCCCTCCCGCCTGCTAGTTCCCCCTTTCCCTCCACTTGACCTTCCAGGTTCAAGGAGGGCTCTGTGCTCAAGAGCGCGGGCTTCTGCATTCTTTTTGTTGTCGGCGGTATTTCACCATTTGCGTATGCGCAGGATGTTCCACCTGCCGGCGAGCTGCTTCGGCTCTCGCGGCAGCAGGCGATCGATCAGGCACTGGCTCGTAATTACGGCCTGATCGCCGCGCGCGAACAGGTCGAGCAGGCACGCGCGCAGGTCGTCGTCGCTGGGGCGTTTCCGGATCCGAGCTTCGCGGCGGATGTGACCGGTCTGGCGCATCCGCTGAGCCCACGCTCGTCGACCGGCAGCGATCAGGGCGTAGCGGTGACGATTCCGTTCCCCGGAAAAACGAGCCTGCGACGCGCCGTCGCCACCGCGGACTTGCGTGTAGCTGAATTCAACCTGGCGCAGCTACGCCAGCAGGTCGCATCACAAGCGGTGCAGGCCTACGACGCAATCCTCGTGGCGAAGCGGCATGCCGACGACCTGATCACGAGCAAGGAGTTCGCGCAGGACTTCCTCCAGAAGACACAGGCGCGATTCATGGCCGGCACCGTTGCCAAGGTCGATGTGGTCAAGGCGCAAGTCGATGTTTCACAAGCGGAAAACGACCTCATCGCCAACGAGCGCACCGCGGCTACTGCACGCGCGACGCTCAATCGTCTGCTGGGTCGATCCGGGGGCGCGCCTCTGGAACTGATTGACGACCTGACGTTCCCCAGCTCGCTCGCTGCGGTCGAGACTCTTGAGAAACTTGCAGAGTCGTCGCGCCCCGAGCTGCAAAGCCTCCAGAAGCAGCTCGAAGGCGCGAAGGCCGCCACGCGGCTGGCCGGCAAATTCTGGGCGCCGGACGTCAGCGTGTCATTCACTCGCAACGCGGCAGAGGGCACGCCAACGTCATTCACAAGCGGAGTCTCGCTCGGCATCCCGATCCTCTTCTGGCAACACCAGCGCGGCGAGATCGCCGCGGCGCAACATCGCGAGTCCGAGCTCACCGCGAACATCAGCGACATCCGCGTGCAGATCAGCCTCGACGTGCAAACCGCATACGCCAACGCTTCGATCGCGCTGCGGCAGGCGATCTTCATTCGCGATCAACTCTTGCCGGAAGCAAAAGAGGTCTATCGCGTCGCTTCTGCTAGCTACGGATTAGGCGGCTCGTCGGCGCTCGATCTGCTCGACGCCAAACGAACCCTGCTCGACGCCGAGCGCCAATACGCGGACGCGCTGGGAGCTGCCAATGATGCCGAGGCGGCGCTGGAACTGGCCGTCGGCACGTCGCTTCCCAAGATGTCTGCGGTGAACACGGGAGAAACGCATGAGTAAGCAGCAATCGAATCGTTCCCTGCAATCCATCGCCCTGTTCGGCGCAAGCGTGCTGGCCTTGACTGTCGCCTCCTGCTCGCAGGAAACGAACAGCAAGACCGAAACCGAAACGAAGACCGCGAGCACCGCGGTTCGCAACGTGCGCACCGAGGTTGTGGCGGTGTCGCGATTCCATCGCAGCATCGAAGCGACCGGCACTGTGGCCTTCGATCAGAACCGCTCCACGCAGGTGCTCTCTCCCATCTCGGGGCCGGTCGCTCGCATCCTCGTCGGCTTCGGGAGTCATGTGGGCCGAGGGGAGGCGATGGCCATCGTTTCGTCGCCTGACTTCGCCGCCGCGATGAGCGCACTGCGCCGCGCGGAAGCTACCGCGCGCAACGCCAAGCGCGTCGCCGATCTCGATCGCCAACTCTTCAAGAACGATGCGATCGCGCGCCGCGACATGGAGCAGGCCGAGACCGACGCTGTGGGCGCCGAGGCGGACCGCGATTCCGCCTTGCAACAGCTCCGCAGCCTCGGCGTCACGCAGCAGACGATCGACGACATCCAGCAGAACCGCCCGGTCACGAATCCGGGGGGAACGATTCGCTCGCCGCTCGCCGGCACGGTCGTGGAGAAGCTGATCTCGCCCGGACAGTTGCTGCAGGCCGGAACCACACCTTGTTTTACGGTCGCCGATCTGTCGAACGTCTGGGTACTCGCCAACGTGTTCGAGTCCGATCTCCCCTTCGTGAAAATCGGAGATACCGCCGAGGTGGTGACGGGCGCCGGCGTGGCTCCGCTGAAAGGGAGAGTGAGCTACATCGCCGCGCTCGTCGATCCGAATACCCGCGCGGTCTCGGTACGCATCGACGTTCCGAATCCGGGTGAGGTGCTCAAGCGCGATCTCTATGTGCGCGCGGTCATTCAATCGCAGGCGGAGAGTCAGGGACTGCTCGTTCCTGTATCGGCGGTGCTGCGCGATGAGGAGAACCTTCCGTTCGTCTTCGTCGCCAAACCGGATGGGTCGTTCGGGCGCCAGAGCGTGCAGATCGGAACGCGCATCGGGGATCAGCAGGAGATCACGGGGGGTCTCACCGCGGGCCAGACGATCGTGGTCGAGGGCGGCCTCTTCCTATCGACGGTGGAACACTCATGAGCGATCCGGACGACATCGACGACATCCGGCCGCCTTCCGTACCGGGCGAACGGACCGCAACTTCGCTCATCAACCGCGTCGTCGCCGGCTCGCTGCGGCAGCGCTATCTGCTCCTGTTCGTTGCCGCGCTGCTCCTCGCCGCCGGGATCTACTCGTTCAAGCGGCTGCCTGTGGATGCGTATCCCGACCTTTCGCCGCCACAGGTCGAGATCACCGCGCAATGGCAAGGGCGCGCTCCGGAAGAGGTCGAGCGGCTGATCACCGTTCCGATGGAAGTGGAGATGAACGGCATCCCGAACGTGGAGGTCGTGCGCTCGATCTCGCTCTACGGTTTGTCCGATGTGCGCATCACATTTCAACCGGGAACCGACAACTACTTCGCCCGCCAGCAGGTGTTCGAGCGTCTCGCGGGCGTGTCTCTACCCGACGGCGTCGCTCCTGATATTGCGCCGCTCTTCTCACCTTCGGGACTCATTTACCGTTATGTGCTCGACAGCCCCGATCGTTCGCCGATGGAGCTGAAGACTCTCGAAGACTGGGTCATCGAGCGCCAGTACAAATCCGTTCCCGGCGTCGCCGACGACTCCGGCCTCGGCGGGCCGACCATGCAGTATCAAGTCCTTCTCGATCCAGCCAAGGTCGCCGCGGTCGGGCTGTCCGTCCCGCTGATCGTCGAGTCGCTGAGCGCCAACAACAGCAACGCGGGTGGCGGCTTCTACTCCCAGGGCGGCCAGTTCTTCTACGTCCGCGGTCTCGGCAGGCTGACGACTCCGGAAGACATCGGCAACGTGGTCGTGGCGGTTCACAACGGGACGCCGGTGCTGGTCAAAGATGTCGCTCAGGTCGCGATCGGCGAGGCTCCGCGCCTCGGCCAGTTCGGCTTCAACAATCGCGACGAGGCCGTCGAAGGCGTGATCCTGATGCGCACGGGCGAGCAGGCGCAAGTAGTCCTCGATCGCGTCGAGAAGAAAACGAAAGAGCTGAACGGCTCGATCCTGCCAAAGGACGTCAAGATTCGTCCGTTTTACGACCGGCGCGACCTGATCGCTCTCACGACTCGAACCGTCGAGGACAACCTGTTGCGCGGGATGCTGCTCGTCCTCGTCATCCTCATCTTCTTCCTCTACGACTTCCGTTCGGGATTGATCGTTGCCGCCACGATCCCTCTGTCACTGTTGTTCGCATTCATCTGTCTCGACCTCAAACACGTTCCTGCAAACCTCTTATCGATCGGGGCGATCGACTTCGGGATCCTCGTCGATGCTGCTGTCGTCATGGTCGAGAACATTTTCCGGCGATTGGCAATCAATCACGAGGATGGGGATCCTCTCACTACGAGCGAAGTCATCGTGCAGGCCGCGGCAGAAGTGGACCGGCCGATCTTCTACGCGGTCGCCGTCATCATTGCGGCTTTTCTGCCGATTTACGCGTTGACCGGTCCGTCCGGCGCGCTGTTCCGGCCGATGGCCGATACGACGATCTTCGCGCTCATTGGCGCTCTCCTGTTGTCGCTGACGCTGGTGCCGGCGCTTTGCTTCTGGGCATTGCGCAAGGTGTGCGAACGCCGCAACGTCGTGTTCGAAGCCATCCGCAGCGTGTACGTGCGCGGCCTCGATGGCTGCCTCGCCCACCCCTGGCTCACTACGACCGTCAGTGTCATTCTCTTCGCGCTCTCGTTGCTGCTGATCCCGGGGATCGGAGCGGAGTTCATGCCTCACCTCGACGAGGGCTCCTTGTGGGTGCGCGCAAATATGCCGTCGACGATCTCGTTCGAAGAGGCCGCCAAGATCTCGCCACAAGTACGCACGATTCTGCACTCGTTCCCCGAGGTGACTGTCGTCAGCTCGGAGCTTGGACGACCGGACGATGGAACCAATCCAACCGGTTTCTTCAATGATGAGTTTTTCGTCGGATTGAAGCCGTATAGTCAATGGAACGGGCGCTATCACACCAAGGCGCAGTTGATTGAGGCCATCGACGAAAAGCTCAAGGCATTTCCGGGCATCGTCTTCAATTTCACGCAGCCGGCTGAGGATGCGGTCGACGAAGCGGAAACGGGCCTCAAGAGCGCGTTGGCGGTGAAGATTTTCGGACCGGATCTCGCTGTGTTGGAAGATCGTGGAAACGCGATCAAGGCGGTCCTGCAAAAGGTTCGCGGCATCGGAGAAATCTCGGTCATTCGCCAGCTCGGTCAACCGAGTCTCACCGTCACAGTCGACCGCGCCAGGATCGCGCGATACGGCATCAACGTCGCCGACATCAACGGCCTGATCGAGGCAGCGATCGGCGGCACCGCCGCCACACAAGTCGTTCAGGGAGAGCGAAGCTTCGACCTGGTAGTCCGCCTGAAGCCGGAGTTCCGCCAGACACCGGAGACGATCCGCAACATCCTCGTGGCCACACCCGGCGGCCAGCAGGTGCCGCTCAAAGAGCTGGCCGACGTCCGCGAAGTCAGCGGGGCGTCGTTCATCTACCGCGAAGACAACTCACGCTACATCGGCGTTCAATACTCGATCAAAGACCGCGATCTTGCGGGCGCGGTCGAAGACGCACAACGCCAGGTCGCAAAGGCTGTGCAAGTCCCAACCGGCTACCGCGTCGTATGGGGCGGCGAATACGAGAACTACACCGCGTCGAAGAAACAGCTTCAGATCATCGTGCCTGTGACTCTGCTCGTGATTTTCATGCTGCTTTTCATGCTCTATTCGAACTTCAAGTTCCCGATGATCACCGTCGCCGCGGTTCTCATCTCCGGCCCCATCGGCGGCCTTCTCGCCCTCTATCTCACACACACGCCCTTCTCAGTCTCCTCCGGAATCGGCTTCATCGCCTTATTCGGCGTCTCCGTCCAAACCGCCGTCATTTTCATCTCTTATGCAAACGAACTCCGCCAACGCGGCCTCGGCATCGCCGAAGCCACACGCGAAGCCGCGATCCTCCGCCTGCGCCCCATCATGATGACCGCCCTCGTCGCCGCCCTCGGGCTCCTGCCCGCAGCGCTATCAACCGGAATCGGATCCGATACGCAAAAACCATTCGCCCTGGTCATCGTCGGAGGCCTCTTCTCCCGCCTGTTGATCAGCGTCTTCCTCATGCCCGCGCTCTACGCACTCGTCGCGCGCCCGCACGATCGGCTGGAGGTGTGATTGAAGGCGCTCACGCGAAGACGCTCACGCGAAGCCGCGAAGACGCGAAGACAACAGTCATCGTCTTTCCCCTTCGCGCCTTCGCGCCTTCGCGTCTTCGCGTGAGCGCCTTCGCGTGAGCCTCTTCGCGTGAGGAATCGCCTCCGTACCCAGCCTGTTCGTGACAGCCGTGACTGAATCGGCGCTCCTGACGCACCCCCCTGCACTGGTCAAGCTCGATGCGGACCACCCCGGTTTTCACGATCCGTCGTATCGGCGCCGCAGGGATGAGATCGCGCATGCCGCGCTGACGTACCGGGATGGCGATCCGGCGCCGGATGTTGTTTACACAGACGCCGAGCACGAAGTCTGGCGCGAAGTGTGGCGGCATCTCGACTCGCTTCACGCTCGATACGCCTGCCGTGAGTACCTCGACGCCGCCACGCGCATCGCCCTCTCGCGCCAGACGATCCCGCAACTCCGCGCCGTCAACGCCACGATCGCGCCGCACTTTGGCTTTCGCATGCTCCCCGTGGCCGGCCTCGTGACCGCCGAGGCTTTTCTCAAGGAGCTCGGCCGCGGCGTTTTTCTCTCGACGCAGTACATGCGCCATCACAGCGTGCCGCTGTACACGCCCGAGCCGGACGTCGTGCACGAGCTCATCGGCCACGCGGCGACGTTCGTTCACGCGGACTTCGCCCAACTGAATCGCGCCTTCGGCCGCGCCGCCCTCGCCGCCTCGGCCGACGACGTCGAACGGATCGGCCGCGTTTATTGGTACACCCTCGAATTCGGCGTCGTACGCGAAGAGAAAGCGCTCAAAGTCTACGGCGCCGGCCTCCTCTCCTCATTCGGAGAGCTCGGCCGCTTCGAAACCGAGGAGCGGCTCACGGACTTCGACGTAGAAGTCGTCGCCGATACACCGTACGACCCGACGCACTATCAGGACCGCCTCTTCGTCGCTCAAAGCTTCGACGGAATGACGCGCGACGTGCTCGCCTGGCTCGATCGCTTCTAGCTGTTGATCACGCGAAGACGCGAAGTCGCGAAGTGGAGCCGGTGACTTTCGCCTTCGCGTCTTCGCGTGACCGAATCTCATCCTCACGACAACAACAAATCCAAATCCTCCGCCGTCAATTGCCGCAGGATGCTGTTCTCCTCTCCGATGATCGCCTCGGCTAACGCGCGCTTGCTTTGTTGCAGCAGGAGGATCTTCTCTTCGATCGTGTCGCGGGCGACGAGGCGGTAGGCCATCACGTTTCTTGACTGGCCGATGCGGTGGGCGCGGTCGATGGCCTGGGCTTCGACGGCGGGGTTCCACCAGGGGTCGAGGAGGAAGACGTAGTCGGCGGCGGTGAGGTTGAGGCCGAGGCCGCCGGCTTTGAGGCTGATGAGGAAGACCGGGATTTTGGAGTCTTCCTGAAAGCGGCTCACTTCGGCCTCCCGATTGCGCGTCTTGCCGTCGATGTACGCGTAATTGATGCCGCGCTGCCGCATCTCGCGTTGCACGATTGCGAGCAACGAGGTGAACTGCGAGAAGACGAGCACCTTGTGCCGCTCATCGATCAGGATCGGCAGCTCTTCGAACAGCTTGTCGAGTTTCGCGGAGGTCTCGCCGGTCCGCTTTGCGTCGACGAGACCGGGATGGCAGGCGGCCTGGCGCATGCGCAACAGCGCTTCGAGGATGTGGATCTTCGATTTGGCGATGCCTTTCTCGGCGACGCGACCGAGGAGTGAGGCGCGGTAGAAATCGCGCAGCTCGTCGTAGAGCTTTCGCTGCTTCGGCTCGAGATCGCAATAGACGGTCTGCTCGACGCGGTCGGGAAGCTCGGTGGCCACTTGCGCTTTCGTCCGGCGCAGGATGAACGGCCTCACGGTCCGCGCCAGCATCACGCGGGCCTCGGCTGCCTGCGCCGTCTTGCCGCCGGCGTCACGCAACATCTTCGTCACGCGCGTCGTCTTCGCGCGGAGCATGCCGGGATTGAGGAACTCGAAGAGACTGGCAAGCTCGCCGAGGTGGTTTTCGACTGGTGTGCCGCTGAGGGCCAGGCGATGGCGGGCGCGAAGCAGTGTGGCCGCTTTCGCAGCCTGACTCGACGCGTTCTTGATCGCCTGGGCCTCGTCGAGAATCGCGTAGTCGAACTCGAAATCGGCAAAGAGTTCGACCTCGTTGCGCAGAAGCGCGTAAGTCGTGATCACGACGTCGTACTCGAGGAAGTGATCGGTGGCACGAATGCGGTCCGGGGTTGCGTGATCGAGCACGCGCAGTTTCGGAGTGAAGCGCGCCGCTTCCTTCTTCCAGTTGAAGACGACGGAACGCGGAACGACGACGAGCGACGGACGATGCTCCTTCTTTGGCAAGTTGCGGCGCTGGTCGAGCAGCGCGAGCACCTGAATGGTCTTGCCGAGGCCCATGTCGTCGGCGAGGCAACCGCCGAAGCTGAGGCTGCGGAGGAATGTGAACCAGCCGAGGCCTTCGCTTTGATAGGGACGCAACTCGCCGGTGAATGAATCAGGCGGCTGCTCAGGCTGCACGACGACGTCGAGGATCTTGCGCCGCGCCTGTTCGAACACGTCGTCGAAGGCGACGTTCTTCCGCGTGGCGAGCATCGCGTCGAGCAGCAGCACCTGATTGCGGCGAAACCGCAATCCCTCGGCGTGCTCTTCGGACGCGGTAGCCAGGAACGGCTCGAGCTGTTCGCGCCACTCGGGACGGATCATGCCGAGGCGTCCATCGTCGAGCTTGACGAACGATTCTCCTTTGCGAAGCGCAGCCAGAAGCCGCGGCGTGCGGACGCGCTGCTCACCGAACGTGACGTTGGCGTCGAGATCGAACCAATCGATACTGCTGCGCAGCGAGAGGTCGAGCTCGCCGAACCCGGCGTACGTCCCCTCGGCGCCGCGGACTTCCCAGCCGGCTGCGATCAATCGCGGGATGCACTCATCGAAACGCTCGGGCGAAATCGATACGTAGTCGCCCGTGCGTTTGAATGTCTGTACCCACAGCACGTCGAGCTTGCGCGATTCCTCGGCCAGGTCGCGCACGATGATGCTCTTCGTCTTCTCATCGTAAATCGCCCTCGTTCTGACGAGCCCCTTGACCGAAAAGCCGCCATATTCGAAATTCGGAATCGCATTGACATAGTCTTGCCACGACGGAACCCGCACTTCGATCACCGCATGGGGAACACCAAGGCTCTCCTTCCACGCCACGGCGGCCGGAAAATCGATCCGCACCGGTGACTTGGATACGGCCGTTTCTTTGATGAACTCATCGATCTCTTTCGCGGGAATCTCGATCCGGTCGCGCCGCAGCAGCGACGCCCACGAGTGCGTTCCTTCGTCCGCAAAGCGGGCGATCGAGTCGCGAAAGATCAGGAACCCGCCGCGCGTGACGGCCAGCGGCTCATGGACGGCGAGCGTTTCCTCGCCGCGATGAAACGAAGCCGCAAGGACGTACTTTCCTTCGCCTTCGACAGCCTGAATCTTCAATTGCCACGGTTCGCCGGCATCGAACGTGACTCCTGATGCGTACTCACCCTTGCCGGTGCGAATCCAGAGACGCCCGGTCTCGACGAGCTTCGGCACGATGTACTCGGCGAGCGGCCAGCCGATCGACCGCGACGGCTCCAGCGAGTCCCATCCGTAGCTCGACGTCATGAGCGTGGCGAGGATCTCGCGGTCGCGGCTGTCGGGAACGCGGCTGACGACAGCGGGATCGAGCCGCACTGCTTTCGGTTTCGTACGCTCGCCGTTCTTCTTGAAACCGCGCGACGTGATCTCGATCTGGATCGAGGTCCCGCTCGCCTCGGGATCGAGAACCCAGATGATCTCGTCCGGCACGCCGGCGCCGTCGATTGCGTCTCGTGCATACGAATCGACGGCACCGAGTTGGGACCGCCAGCGGCTCGGGACAGGGCGCAAGTAGGTCGGCCGCGGCGGCGAAGGCCGCGATACGACCTCGTCGACGAAGTCGTCGCCATCGTCCTCGAAAGGGACTTCGTCGTCGTCGAACCCCGAATCGCCTTCGCTCAGAAGATCCTCGACAGGTCCCGGAAACGAGACAGCGGTCTGCTCGCATCGAATGACCGTCGCCCAAATGTGCTTGCAGATTTCGAGATCGCGCTCAAAGTACGGACAAGTACAGGTTGCCCAGAGAGCACGGCCTTCATACACAAGGGAGACCTCGTAGACATCGCTCCCGTAAACCTGGGCTTCCAGCAGAACGTCGATCGATCCCCGCGTTCTGATCTTGACCGCGCCGCCGCGCGCGTACTCCGCCCCCCGCTTGCGAATGTTGGCTGGAACGAAACGCTCGAGTTTCGAGAGAACGATGAATGGCACGGAGTTATGGCGATTGTATCGCCGTGTTGGAGACTTTCTGAGTCATTGCGCGCCGGATGCTTGCCCATGGCGCGCTGTCGTTGAACAAGACGGCGCGCTCTTTCCGGCTGACCCCGAGTTGTTGCCAGAGCGCGTCGAGATCGGTTTTCTCCGGGTGTGCGCCCAGACGCTCGTCGAGATTCTCGAGGATCGGCTTTCCGATGGCGGCGTCCGCGCGGCGGAAGATCTTCGCCTCCGGCCAGTGACTCGATCCTATTCCTCCCTCGGCGACGATGGCGCGCAAGGCATCGTCGAGCGACTTCCGGCCATTCGTCTGCCGCCGGATCTCGATGTCGGCGAGCAGCCAGAAAAGCGCTCCGCCCCAGTAGGTACGGCCCCACGTCGGAGTATGGTCGAGACCTTGATCGCCGGCAGCGGGAAGCCCTCTGGGAAAACCGTCGATCATGCTGCCCCACACTTCCTCCGCGCTGAGTTGTCCCGCCCGAGCCCGGGCCAGCGGCTCCATGTAGGTCGACAAACCCTCGCCGATCCAGTTCGCTGTCCGGTCCGTGTCGGGAAAGCCGAGGTGAAACATCTCGTGAGTCATCACCCAGTCGGAGCGGAAGGCGTCGCGCGTCGTCTCAGAACCTACGCGCACTTTGATCAAGCGGCCGTCGAACGTCATTCCGCCGCCGACACGGCCACCGTTTCCTACACGGACCTCGATCGTTACGCGCTCCACGGGATACCGCTTGTAGACAGTGATGACGGCATCGGCGGCGTCGCGAACCCACGCTTCGACAAGCTTGCGGAAGTCATCCGAGACCTTCGTGGAGTACTGAATGGTGATCGATGCGTCACCGGCCTTCAGCACAGAGTCAGGAATCTCCTCTGCGCTCACGGCCTGGGCAAGAAAGAGAAGGGCGAGAACGCAGGACAGTCGGATCGGCATGAAGACTCGATTCTGACGCAAGTACCGCACCTGTTCGATACCGTTGAAGCAACGCCCACATCTCACGGCTTCGCGTCGCAAGCGATCCGGAATCCGTAGTCGGCGTACTGGAACTCGGGCGGAATGCTCGACCGCGCGGCGCAGCGGCTGAACTTCACCCGATGACGCCAGGAACCGCCGCGCGACACGCGGCGCTTGCCGCTCTCCGGACCGCGCGGATTCCGTTCCGGCGAAACGGTGTAGAAGTCCGGCGCATACCAATCGCCGCACCACTCGTGAACGTTCTCGCAGACGTCGTAGAGGCCGTACGCGTTCGGAGCGCGTCGTCCGACTGGCTCGGGGCCGTTCGCGAAACGATCATCATCCTGCGGCGGCAACTCGTTCCCCCACGGATAGCGCCTCCCCTCCGCTCCGCCGCGCGCCGCACACTCCCACTCCGCCTCGGTCGGGAGACGCACACGACGCCCGGAGATCCCGCTCAGCCAATCGCAATACGCCACCGCATCGAACCACGACACAGCGACGACCGGTTGCTCCGGATCGATGAACGGCGTTGGCGGCAGGGCACGCCCCGTTGCATTTGCGAACGATGCGTATTCGCTGTTGGTTACCTGCGTGACGCCAATCTCGAAGGGATCGATCCAGACTCGATGGACCGGCCGCTCGTCAAGAAGACCATCCTCCGATCCCATGAGAAAGAACTGACCCGGGATGCGCGCGGTCTTCCGCACTCTCAAACTCCCCTCGGCATCAGAAGCCATGCTACGTATTCTGCACATGGTTCGATGGAACCGCGGCTGAATGCCAGCACAGCGACACGGGATACGCTTGCCCGATACTCGATGCTCGCAACGAGCAGGAAGGAGCAAAGGATGGCGAAGACCAACGCAGAGCTCGTGCAGGAGTGGATCAACGGCACAGCGTCGCCGGATCCAAAATCGCCGATCCGCCTTCCTCCGCCAATCGCCATCACGCTCCCCTTCCGCCTCAGCCACGCCGAGCCGGGCACCTGCACGGTGGAGATGACCACGGATCCCGAGACGCAGGCCAATCCGATGGGCACGATCCACGGCGGCGTCCTCTGCACGATCGCTGACGCCGCGATGGGAGTCGCACACTGGAGCGGACTGGCCGAAGGAGAGTCGTTCACGAGCGTCGATTTCCGAATCAATTTCTTCCGGCCAGTGTGGCGCGACTCGCTCCGCGCAACCGCGAAAGCGATCCACAGCGGCCGCACCCTCACCTACTACGCCTGCGACATCGTCCGCGCCGACGGCAAGCTCGTCGCCCACGCCACGAGCACCATCATGACGCTGAGCGGGGAGGCGGCGAAGGGACGCTGACGCGCGACGCGACCTTCGGAGGCTAGTCTGACGGGAGAGGGCGGTAATAAGTCGGAATGTTTTGTTCCGATGCCGCAATCCGCGGTTCCGATGTCGGAACAAATCATTCCGATGCCGGAACAGATCATTCCGATGTCGGAACAGATCATTCCGATGCCGGAACAGATCATTCCGACGTCGAAACAAATCATTCCGATGCCGGAACAGATCATTCCGATGCCGGAACAGATCATTTCGATGCCGGAACGAATCATTCCGGTGTCGGAACAGATCATTCCGATGTCGAAACGAATCATTCCGATGCCGGAACGAATCGTTTCGATGCCGGAACAAATCGCTCCGATGCCGCAATGCGCGGTTCCGATATCGCAATCGTCGGTTCCGACCGCGCGACAGGCACAACGCGGGCCCATTCTCGGCCAAGCGTCGTTCGAAATGCCTGAAAACACGGCAGATGCACTGATGTCATCCTCGTTGGAACGCCCCCTCATCCGCCTTCGGCACCTTGTATGTTAGCGAAGAAGAAAGTGGGGAAGCCGTCGGCACCTGAAGCCTTGAGCTTGTGGAGAAGATAGGCTCCCCGCCCTCTTCACCAAGGTC
>Ga0247666_1000027_pt1 | contig 89461 bp, 63 predicted proteins | sample CNK07_metaG_FD_183025 | JGI IMG/M metagenome (GOLD analysis project Ga0247666, IMG submission 183025) | Soil microbial communities from Purdue University Martell Research Forest, Indiana, United States - CNK07 | ecosystem: Environmental > Terrestrial > Soil > Temperate forest > Bulk soil...
GCTTGATGTTGCCGCCTCGCACATCCCCGACTGCGAACACGCCGGGAAGACTCGTTTCGAGAAGGTACGGCGGCCGGGTGAGCGGCCATCCGGCGGTCACGAGGTCGTCCGGCGTAAGTTCCGGTCCCGTCTTGATGAACCCTTTGTCATCGAGCGCGACGCACTGCTCGAGCCATTGGGTGTTGGGCGCCGCTCCGGTCATCATGAATACGTGGCGGATGTCGTAGGTCTCGACAGCGGCGTTCCGATTGTCGCGCCAGCGAACCCGTTCGAGATGGCGCTCTCCTTCGAGGGCCACGATCTCCGCGCGCGTGTGAAGGGTGATTCCGGGGTTGTCTTCGATGCGGCGAATCAAGTAGCGCGACATGCTGTCCGCCAGCACCTCCGCGCGGACCATCATGTGCACGTGCTTTACGCTCTGCGCAAGAAACACCGCGGCCTGCCCCGCTGAATTGCCGCCGCCGACAACGATGACTTCCTCGTCCACACAGAGTTGCGCCTCCATCGGCGTCGCGCCGTAGTAAAGCCCCGCGCCTTCAAACTGCATGGCGTTCTCGAATGGCGGCCTGCGATACTCGGCGCCAGTGGCGATGATCAAGGCACGAGTCAGGACGCGCTGCCCATCGTCGATCTGCACGGCGTACGGCTTCCGGTTGCAAGTCAACTTGGCAGCACCTTTCGCGATCATGATTTGCGCGCCGAACTTCTGAGCTTGCGCGTACGCACGCGCCGTGAGCTCCAATCCCGAAATGCCTGTCGGAAAGCCGAGGTAGTTCTCGATCCTGGAGCTCGATCCGGCCTGTCCGCCCGGCGCGTTCAACTCGAACACGAGGACATCAAGCCCTTCGGACGCTCCGTAAACCGCAGCTGATAGCCCAGCCGGCCCCGCACCGACGATGACGACGTCGCGTAGCTGCGCCGTATCGATCGCGGGGTTGAAGCCGAGGCACTCGGCGATCCGCTGATTGGAAGGGTTGCGCAGCACGGCATCGCCGCGGCAGATCATGACGGGCACATCGCGCGCGCTCACCTGAAACCGATCGAGCAGATCCTGCGCCTCGGCGTCGTGATCGAGGTCGACGTAGGCGTACGGATGACCGTTGCGGGTCAGAAACTCCTTCACCCGCAGCGTGCCGGCACAATGCGCCGAACCGATCAGCACGACATCGCCGAGACCGCGCGCGATCAGCTCGACCCGGCGGAGGATGAACGCCCGCATCAGAATCTCGCTCAACTCGGCGTCGGTCTGGATGAGTGCGAGGAGCTGCTCACGATCGAGCTCGATCACTTCGCCCGGCTCGCTGACGCGGATGCGCGCCAACGACCGGCGGCCCGTGATCATGGTGCCTTCACCCGAGAACTGCCCGCGCCGGTGTGTGACGATGAGTGTTTCGGTACCGCGGGATGGCCGCAAAACCTCGATCTCGCCTTCGACGACGACGAAGAACGGAACGACCTTCGCTGCCACATCGACGAGCACATCTCCGCGCGCAACGGCGCGGCGCCGCCCATGCGCCGCGATTCGCGTCACCTGCGCGTCCGTCAGCGTCGGGAACAGGTGTTCTTGAACCGATGAGGCAGACGGTTCCAGCGCCACGGCAGGGGGATCGGACGCGTTCACGGGGTGGCCCTCCGGCATCTCGTCAAGTATGGCATCGGCTGATGATCCGCGAGAGGAATGCATCTAACGAGCCTGAGGCTGGGGCCGGTAATGTTCGATCGAGTCGTCGCGGCCATTACGCGGAACCGCGGTTCGTTCGTATCAGCCGGCAAGGAGAACTACGCATGAACAAAACTCGATGGTCAAGCCTGGCGGTGGCAGTCAGCCTGTTGTTCGCATTTACTGCGATCGCACAGCAGGGCGGCGGCCAGCAGGGCGGACCCAACCAGACCTTCACGCAGCGCTATGGCCAGCAACTCAACCTGACCGACGACCAGAAAAAGCAGATCGACGAGATGGACGCGAAGTTCCAGAAGAACAACGCAGAGTTCCTGGAGTCGTATCAGAAGACGATGGCGGAATACCGCGAGGCGCGTCAGGCCAACGACACCGCCAAGCTCGACGCTCTTCGCCCGAAAGTCGATTCGGCCCGCGCGGAAATGTCGAAACTGCGCGGCGGCCACGAAGAGAAGATCGCGGCAACGTTCAACGATGCGCAGAAAGCGCAGTGGACCAAGATCAAGGAAGAGCGCGAGGCCCGCATGAAGGAGCGCCAGCAGCATCAGTAGATCAGCATCGCCCCACGCCAATGCGTGGCCCCTCGGGGCCACGCATCCCCGCCCATTGACGATTTCGAAGACGGCTTTCAAGATGGGTCGCGATGTACTGCGTATTCATCCACGGGCCAGCCGCGGCAGGCAAACTCACGGTGGCGAATGCCTTGAAGACGCGTACCGGTCTGCCGGTCTTTCACAATCACCTGGCCGTTGACGCCGCACTCACTCTCTTCGAGTTTGGCTCTCCCGGCTTTGTACGGCTTCGCGAAGACATCTGGCTGGCGGCGTTCCGGGAAGCTGCGGAGAGAGGGCGGTCGTTCATTTTCACCTTCTCCCCCGAGGCGTCTGTTCCGCCGGCATTCATCGGCACGGTCGTCGATCTCGTCGAGCGTGCGGGAGGTCAGGCTCTCTTCGTCTCGCTCACTTGCGCGGAGGCGGTCATCGAGGAGCGTATCGAGGTCGCCAGCCGTTCAGCATTCCGAAAGCTGACGTCTCTGGTGGAGTATCGACGCCTTCGCGCGATTGCGGCCTTCGCCTTCCCGCCACTCCCGGCGGACATCACGGTCGCAACCGACGAGGTTTCTCCAGAGGATGCGGCCGCACTGATCCAGGAGCTGATCGGGAATCGCGGCATCCACTGAGTTATTCAGACGTCCGCTGTCTCGTAGCCTACTGATCGGACGTCAGTGATTGGCCTCACGCGAAGGCGCGAAGACGCGAAGGAACATCGCGTTCCTGACTCCAAACGGAGCATTTCTGGCTCCGAGCGGAGCTTTTCTGGCTCCAAGCAGAAAGTTTCTGCCTCCAAGCAGAGAGTTTCTGCCTCCAAGCAGAGAGTTTCTGCCTCCAAGCAGAGAGTTTCTGCCTCCAAGCGGAGAGTTTCTGCCTCCAAGCAGAGAGTTTCTGCCTCCAAACGGAGAGTTTCTGCCTCCAAACGGGAACGTCTCTGATTCCAAGCCGAATGTTTCTGATTCCAAGCCGGACGTTTCTCATTCCAAGCCGAACGCTTCTCATTCCAAGGGGAACGTTTCTGATTCCCAGCCGAGCGTTTCTGATTCCAACCCGAACGCCTCCGATATGAAACGGAACGTCTTCAATATCGAGGGGAACATCTTCAATGTCGAAGCAGCCGCGGTGAATGTCCAGGCACCAGCCTGGCTCCCTACAAAATGAGGGATGAGACGCGCCTTCCCCTTTTGTTGGTACCCTCACATCGATGGCTAACCGCTCCCGGATCAAAGATTTCCTCTGGCGCCACGCGGCTGGGATCGCCTCGATCGTCATGGTCTGTTTCGTGGCATTCCTGGCCTTCGTCGGGTACTCGTACGTCGTCCTGACCAAGAAATTCGATTCCAGCCGGCGCTGGGATCTGCCGAGCCGCATCTACTCCGATGCCACGCCCATCGTGCCGGGGATGACTATTCCTCGCTCGCTGCTGGAGCCGAAGCTGAACCATGTCGGTTATCACGAGGCGGTATCGCGCGTGACGAATCCCGGCGAGTACCGCTACGCGGGAAACACGCTCGAGATCTACCTACAGAATTTCGAGTATCCCGACATCGAGTTTCGCGCTCTGCCTGTCGTCATCCAAATGGACGGAGGCACCGTCCGGGCCATTCACCGCCTCGACGACGGCGTGGCTCTGCGCGGCATTCGCATCGAGCCGGAGCTGATCACCTCGATCTACAACAATGAGATGGAGGACCGGTTGCCCATCGCCCTGAGCGCGGTGCCGAAGACGGTCTCGAATGCCATCATCGCCGTCGAGGACAAGGGCTTCTACAGCCACAGAGGTCTCTCGATCACAGGCATCCTCGGCGCTCTGCGCACGGACGTCAAGAATCGCAACATCACGCACGGCGGCTCGACGCTTACGCAGCAGCTGATCAAGAACCTCTATCTCAATCCCGAGCGCACGTGGCGCCGAAAAGCGATCGAAGCGCTTTACGCGGTGCTGCTTGAGGCGCGCTACAGCAAGCAGGAGATCCTCGAGGGTTATCTGAACGAGATCTACCTCGGACAGAACGGAGCGGTGCAGATCGTCGGCGTGGAGCAGGCTTCGCAGGTCTACTTCGGCAAACACGTTACCTATCTCACATTGCCGGAAGCGGCGACGCTGGCCGGGATGATCCACTCGCCGAACGTCGAGAATCCGCTGAAGTATCCGGAGCGCGCCAAGCCGCGCCGCGATCTGGTTCTGAGCCTCATGCGCGATCAGAATCTGATCACACCCGCGGAATATGACGCAGCGGTGGCGTCGCCGGTGACGACGGCGCGCTTCCCGAAGACCTCGCGCAGCGCGCCCTTCTTCGTCGACCTCGTGCTCAAGCAATTGAAGGAAACGCATCCGGAGACGCAACTCCGCACCGAGGGGCTGCGTGTGTTCACGACGCTCGACACGATCATGCAACGGTCCGCGGAGCAGTCGCTCGACGAGGGCATTGCCTCGCTCAACAAACACTATTCGTACCTGCGCAACTCGCCGACGCCGCTCGAAGGAGTCATGCTCACGATCCAGCCGGGAACGGGCTACGTGAAAGCGCTCGTCGGCGGCCGCAACTACTCGAAAACGCAGTTCAATCGCGCCATCCAGGCACGGCGCCAGCCAGGATCGCTCTTCAAGCCGTTCGTTTACGCGACGGCGATGGATCCTGCTCGCGGGCAGCAGGCATTCACAGCCGCGACGGTTCTCGACGATTCGCCGATCAGCGTCCGCACCGGCAACGCGGTCTGGACGCCGCAGAACTACGACCTCAAGTATCACGGTCACGTCACCGTGCGCGAAGCGCTGGCGCATTCGTACAACATCCCGGCGGTGCGCGCGGCGATGAACGCCGGCGTGCCGAATGTCATCAAGACCGCCTCGACTATCGGCATCGAGAGCCCTCTCGCGCCCTATCCGTCCGTCGCACTCGGCTCGTTCGAGGTCACGCCCCTCGAGATTGCCTACGCCTACTCCGCCTTTGCAAACCTGGGCGTCAAAGCGGAGCCGATCTCGATTCTCGCGGTCTCCACGAGCGAAGGCGTCCTGCTCGAGTCGCGCGAGGTGAAGATGAAGCGCGTCGCGGGATCGGGCGTGTCGTACGTGATGAACCAGATCCTGAAGGACGTGTTCGTCTATGGCACGGGCAGCAAGGCCCGGTTGATGGGCTTCACGCGGCCATTCGCGGGCAAGTCGGGAACGACCAGCAGCTACCGCGACGCCTGGTTCATCGGCTACTCGCCGCGCATTCTGTCGCTGGTGTGGCTGGGCTTCGACGATGGCCACAGCGTTCGCCTTGCCGGCGGCGACGCGTGCGTTCCGATCTGGACGACGAACATGACACGCATCGGCGGCCTGATTCCCGACGTCGACTGGAAACGCCCCGACGATGTGGTGGAGCGCCAGATCGATCCGGAGTCAGGAATGCTGGCCACGCCATATTGTCCGACGACGAAGGATGAGATCTTCGTCGCCGGAACGGAGCCGACATCGGTCTGCCCGATCCACGCCGGCAGCGGCGAGCCAAGCCCGTTCTGGCGCGACAACGCCGAGCCGCCGCAAGCCGAGGGGCAGTTGCAGAATCCCGCGGCGTATCCCGTTCCGAATCAGGCGCCGCAGCAAAAAACGAAACCGAAAGAACGCGGACTCCGGAAACTGCTGCGGGATATTTTCGGCGGGAACTAGCAGCCCCGATCAATCAAGGATCAATCAACTTTCGTAGCGATCCACAAGAGCATCTCCCAAACTCTTCGCACCGCAATCACCAGAAGACACAATATCGAGATCGCAAAGAGAGCGGGAGCGGCCGCGTTTCGCAGCAGGAAGCAAACACCCGTCGCAATCAACGAGACATAAACGGCGGCCGGCAGAATCAATCCGAGAACCCAGTCGGAGGTTTCGATGTCGTGCGACTCCCGTGAAGCCGCCTTCGTCAGGCGGTAGGTTTGCGCCAGTTGCCCTATCCGAAGAGCAGTCGTCAAGATGATCGTGGCACCGAGGACTATCGGACCGGCGATCGGGATCAGCGCGACAGCACAAAGGACAAACGCCTGGATGAAGTGGTAGCAAATCGGCGAAAAAAAGGCCTCGACGTACTCGAGCTTCTCCTTCGTGATCAACCGCGACCCGAACGTGACCGCGATGAACATGAGGCCCGTCAGGCCCGCGGCAGCCGATCCGCATAGGAAATAGAATTCGCTCCAGCTGGCCAGCACGTTGTAACGATATCCGCTCTCGGGTTTCGGAAAAAGGCACGGGCGGTTCAAGTACTCGTACCGCGGGTAAGTTCAGGAAGCTTCGAGCAAGGCGATGATGTCGCGCGCAACGTAGACCTTGTTCCGTCCGGCCGCGTCAGGTGCGCTGAGAACTCCGGCGTTGATAAGTTTCTCCACGTTGTTCTTGGCCGCCGCGTACGTGACAGAGAACTCCCGCGCAACGGTCGCGATCGTGATCGCCGGCGATTCGAAAAGACGGTCGATGATCGCAGGGAGAAGCGATGACCTTCGGGCAGAAGTCGTTCGAGCCCGATAGTCTTGCCGCAACGCCAGAAGCTGGCTCGAACGGCGCACCGCGTCATTTGCCTGCTTCGTTACGGCGTCAAGGAAGAAGTCGATCCACTCGCTCCATGCCGCCTGGCGGCTGACGTCGAGAAGGCGTCGATAGTATTCGCTTCGATGCTGCTCAAAGTACGCGCTGAGATAGAGCAAGGGCTGATCGAGCAACTGTTCGGTGTGAAAGAGAAATGTGATGAGCAGCCGTCCGACGCGGCCGTTCCCGTCGAGGAATGGATGAATCGCCTCAAAGTGGTAATGGATCAACGCCAACCGAATGAGCGCCGGAAGATGCGAAGGCTGATGAAAAAACTTCTCCAGGGCGTCGAGCGCGGCGTTCATTTCAGAGACCGGAGGCGGGACGTAGGAAGCGTCTGCGATGCGTGTTCCCGGCGCGCCGATCCAGTTTTGCCCGGTTCGGAACTCCCCGGGGTTGCTGGCCCCACCGCGAACACCGCGCATCAGGCGCTCATGTACTTCTCGAATGAAACGGAGACTGAGCGGTAGATCGGCCAGGCGATGAAGACCATAGTCCAGTGCCGCCACGTAATTGGCAACTTCCTGAACATCGCTGTGCTCCGGGGCCGCGTTTCCCGCTGCCTCGAACACGATCAGCTCACCGACCGACGCCTGCGTTCCCTCGATTCGGCTCGACAGCACCGCTTCGCGTCGGACGAATGCCGAGACAAGAAGGTACGGATTGGGTAGAGTGGCACCGATACCACGCAGATTTGCGATCGCTCGTTCAGCGCGAGTAACGCGGTCGAGTAGCTCCCATGAGACTTGCAGGGAGGGCGGAAGCGGACTCGGCACGAATGCGGCCGCCCCGTCGAGAGTTTTGACAAAGCGACCAGCTTGAAGATTAAAGTCTTCCGGTTTCATGATGTGTAGTTAAGTTCAACTACTCCAGAGTAGTTATACTTTCGACCGCCAAAGTATAACTCGGCGTCAATCGATTAACCTTTAGTAGCATTCAGTGCTCGCCGTGACCTCAATCTTTCAAAGCACAACCGCCCCAGCCCCTACCGAACCGGCAGCCGCGCCGCAGGCGAATGGTCTGATGCACCGGCTCAGGGGCCACATCGACGATGCGCTGCTCCACCTTGGCGGCATCACGGACCTGGCCACCGAGACGATCCAACAGTTCGTCCGCAAGCCGGTGGACCGGGAAATCGTGGTCGCCCAGTTCGACCAGATCGGCGTCCGGTCGATGTCGATCGTGGCCATCACGTCACTCTTCATCGGGATGGTGCTGGCACTCCAGACGGCGTATTCGCTCGCCGACTTCGGAGGATCGCTGTTCATCGGCAAAGTCGTTTCGCTCTCACTCGTGCGCGAGCTCGCGCCGGTGCTGATGGCGCTCATGGTCGGTGGCCGCGTCGGTGCCGGCATCGCCGCGGAGCTCGGCACGATGAAAGTGACCGAGCAGATCGACGCGTTGCGCGCGCTGGCCACGAATCCGGTGCGGAAACTGGTCGTTCCGCGCGTCCTGGCGACCACGATCATGATGCCGCTCCTGACTACGCTTGCCTGCTTCATCGGCATCATCGGCGGCCTCATCATCGCGGTGGGCAGCCTTCATCTCAGCTCGAACTTCTACATTCGCAGCGTCATCGAAACGGTGAAGTACAACGATCTCGCGTCCGGCATCGGCAAGACCTTCTTTTTCGGATTCGCGATCGGACTCATCGCCTGCTACAACGGGCTGAGCACGACGGGCGGCGCCGACGGCGTGGGACGTTCCACGACGGCAACCGTCGTCACCGCTTCGATCACCGTCCTGATCATGGACTTTTTTCTCACGAAGCTTTTCCTGTTCATCTTCTGATGACTGAAACATCGATCATTCCTGACCGTCGCGCCGAGGCGCGGGCTATGCCGGAACGGCGAAGCCATGCGCGGGACCTCTTCGTCGAATTCAAGAACGTCACGAAGTCGTATGGCACGAAGCAGGTTCTGCGCGGCGTCGATCTCAAGGTTTATCGCGGCGAAGTCCTCGTCATCCTCGGCGGATCTGGGAGCGGCAAGTCCGTCACTTTGCGGCACATGCTCGGCCTCGAAGCGCCCGACTCCGGCCAGGTCTTCGTCGAAGAGGAAGACATCACCGACCATCCGGAAGAAGAGCTCTACCGGGTGCGCAAGAAATTCGGGATGCTGTTTCAGAGCGGCGCGCTCTTCGACTCGATGACCGTCTTCGAGAACGTGGCGTTTCCGCTGCGCGAGCATGCCGACATGTCGCAGGAGGAGATCGCACGCGCCGTACGAGAGAAGCTCGAGCTGGTCAATCTACCGAACACCGAGCAGCTCATGCCGGTCGATCTGTCGGGCGGCATGCGCAAACGTGTCGGCCTGGCGCGCTCGATCGTTCTCGATCCGAAGATGATTCTCTATGATGAGCCGACCACCGGACTCGACCCGATCACGTCGCAGAAAATCAACGAACTGATCATCGATCTCCAGTCGAAGCTGAACGTCACCTCGGTCGTTGTGACGCACGACATCCAATCCGCCTTCTCCGTCGGCGACCGCATCGCTTTCCTCAACAAAGGCATTTTCGAATGGGTCGGCACGATGGAAGAGGCACGTGACGCCGATCATCCCGTCCTGCGCGAGTTCCTGAAAGCATCAGCGGTCACGGCCGCGCAGCCAACGCACTGAAATCTCACAACGAAGGAAAACCGTTCGGTACGAAACGATGGCAACCAAACCGAAAGAAAAAACGATCCGAGTGGGGCTTCTGGTCGCAGTCACGTTCGTCGTGCTGATGATCTTCATCTTTCTGATCGGCTCGGAACAGAAGATCTTCTCGCGCAAGAACGAGTACAAAGTCCGCCTCGACAACGTGACTGGCCTGGCCGAGGGAAACCCGGTCAAGATTTCGGGCGTCACTGTCGGCGTCATCAAAGACATCACCCTTCCCTACGATCCGAAGATGCACGACGTCGACATCGAATTGATGGTCGACAAGAAGTACGCCGAGCGTATCCGCACCGATTCGCGCGCCCGTCTGAAGAAGCTCGGGCTCCTCGGCGGCGACAGCTACATCGATATCTCAGCAGGTAGTCCGAAGTTCGATTCCCTCGAGCCGGGCTCCCTCATTCCCGCGGCGCGGCAGACGAACGTCGATCAGCTCATTTCCTCGGGCGAGGATCTCGTCGATAACTTTGTTCAGATCTCCTACTCGCTGAAAAACGTCCTCGGGCGCGTCGACCGCGGAGAGGGGCTGATCGGCGAGCTGACTTCGACCCCGGAGACGAAGCAACGCATCACCGACACCTTCCTCACCACTCTGAACAAGACGAACGCCATCCTCGGGCACGTCGAGAGCGGCAAGGGGCTGGTCGGCAAGCTCGTGTACGACGACGCCTACGCCGCCCAGCTCACCGGTTCGCTGCAGGAAACCGCGCACTCGCTGCAGGGTCTCGTCGCCAGCGTGGAATCAAGTCTGAAGACCGGGCAAGGAACCATTCCTGCTCTTCTCAACGACCCGGAAGGGAAGAAGAAAGTCTTCGATCTCGTCGACAATCTTCGCGTCACATCCGCGAATCTCGCAGCGCTCACCGCTTCCTACCAGAATGGCCAGGGACTCGTGCCGCGCCTGATGAACGACAAAGCGTATGGCGATCAGGCACTCATGGAGTTCACGGGCTTGCTGAAACAGCTCAATGACACGGTGGCGAAAGTGAATCGGGGCGAAGGGACTGCCGGCAAGTTGATCAGCGATCCGTCCGTTTACGAGTCGGTGAACGACATCCTCATCGGCATCAACGAATCGAAACTCCTTCGCTGGCTGATTCGCAACCGGCAACAAAGCGGGATCCAGAAACGCTACGACACCGAGTCGACGAAACCGCCTGTGGCCGCGCCGCCGCCAGATGTCAAACCGGTTCCGGCACCGAAGAGTGAAACGCCGGTGCCGAACGTTCCTGTCGTCACCGGCACCGCGCCTGCGACGACAACGAGCCCAACCACAACGACGGCGACGTCGACCGCTCCGCCTTACTAACCGAGCGCAGAGCCGCTGCGGCGGCTCTGCATAAACCCGCGTGATACGATCTCGCGCCGCGCGTTCGCGCACTATTTTCCGGAGGACTCCCAGTTGGATATTGCAGTCATCGGAACGGGCTATGTCGGGCTCGTAACCGGAGCCGGTCTGGCCGACTTTGGCAACGACGTCATCTGCTGTGACATCGACCCGAACAAGATCGAAGCGCTCAACAACGGCCTGATTCCGATCTACGAGCCGGGCCTCGACACGATCGTCAACCGCAACGTCAACGAGAAGCGGCTTCGCTTCACGACCGATCTTCCCGAAGCGATCCGAGGCAGCCGCGCCATCTTCATCGCGGTGGGCACGCCGCCGAAACCCGACGGCTCCGCCGATCTTCGCTACGTCGAGGATGTTGCCCGCACGATCGCGCAGCACATGAACGGACCGAAACTCGTCATCACGAAATCGACAGTCCCTATCGGCACGGGCCGCCTCATCGAGCGCATCCTCAATGAAGCGGGCAATGGCCACAAAGGCTCCGTCGTTTCGAATCCCGAGTTCCTGCGCGAGGGCTCAGCCATTGAGGACTTTCTGAAACCGGACCGCGTCGTCATCGGTGCGTCCGACGAAGAGTCGATTGGATTGATGAAAGAGATCTACGCGCCGTTGCACTCGCTCGAGATTCCGTTCGTCGTGACGAATGTCGAATCGTCGGAGCTGATCAAGTACGCCGCGAACGGGTTCCTGGCCACGAAGATCTCGTTCATCAACGAGGTCGCCGTGATGTGCGAGCTCCTCGGCGCCGACGTACAGGACGTCGCGCGCGGTATCGGACTCGACTCGCGCATCGGCCCGAAGTTCCTCCAGGCCGGCCCCGGCTTCGGCGGCTCCTGTTTTCCGAAAGACACGTCGGCCGTCGCCGACATCGCCCGGCAGTACGGCTACGAGTTCGAGATCATCGAAGCGGTGCTTCGCGTCAACAAGAACATCAAGCAGCGCATGGTCGGCAAAGTCGTCGACGCACTCGGCGACGTTCGCGGCAAGACCGTAGCCATCCTCGGGCTCGCGTTCAAGCCGGAGACCGACGACATGCGCGATTCGCCGACGATCCCTTTGATCAAGGGCCTACAGGAAATGGGTGCCGTGATCCGCGCCTACGACCCGGGCGCGATCGAGAATTCGAAGAAGATCTTCGAGAACGTCACGTACTGCGGCGACGCCTACGAGACCGCCGATGGCGCCGATGCGCTCGTGATCGCTACGGAGTGGAACGAGTTCCGCGCACTCAAGCTGGAGCGAATCAAGAAGTTGCTCAAGCAGCCGTTGATCATCGATCTGCGCAATGTCTACGATCCGCAGCGGATGAAGGCTGAGGGATTCACGTACATCTCGGTCGGCCGCAACGAAGACGTTCGCGTCCGGGAGCACGTTTGATGGGTCGCGCGCTCATCACCGGCGGCGCCGGTTTCCTGGGGTCACACCTTTGCGAGCTCTTTCTCGAGCGCGGGCACGAAGTGATCTGCATCGACAACTTCATCACCGGCAACCCCGCCAACATTCAGCATCTCATCGGCCGCGAGGGATTCTCGTTCGTGAAGTACGACGTCACGAACTACATCCACATCGACGGTCCGCTCGACTATGTGTTGCACTTCGCTTCCCCCGCCAGCCCGATCGATTACCTCGAAAAGCCGATCCAGACGCTGAAAGTTGGCTCGCTGGGCACCCACAAAACGCTCGGCGTGGCCAAGGACAAAGGGGCACGCTACCTCATCGCCTCGACGTCCGAGGTGTATGGCGATCCGCTCGTGCACCCGCAGAAAGAGGATTACTGGGGCAACGTGAACCCGGTCGGGCCGCGCGGCGTGTACGACGAAGCGAAGCGCTTCGCCGAGGCGATGACGATGGCGTATCACCGCTTCCATGGCGTGCAGACGCGCATCGTGCGCATCTTCAACACCTACGGTCCGCGGATGCGCATCAAAGACGGACGCGTCGTGCCGGCGTTCATCTCGCAGGCGCTGCGCAACGAGCCGTTGACCGTCTTCGGCGACGGGTCGCAGACGCGGTCGTTCTGCTTCGTCACCGATCTCATCGAAGGCATCTACCGCCTGCTGATGTCGGATGAAGTGAATCCGACGAACATCGGCAACCCGAACGAGATGACCGTGCTGCAGTTCGCGGAAGAGATCAAACGACTCACCGGAAGCAATGCTCCGATCGAGTTCAAGCCTCTGCCCGAGGATGATCCGAAAATTCGCCGGCCCGACATCACGAAAGCTCGTACACTTCTGGGCTGGGAGCCCCGCGTGCCTCTCGATGAGGGGCTTACGAAGACAATCGATTACTTTCGAAGGGTCTTGTAATCATGGCCAAACGGCTGATCATCGCGTTCGCCGCCGGGTTCGTCGCCACGCTCGTCTTTCATCAGGCCGTCATTGCCCTCCTCCACAACTTCGGCTACGTGCCGCGCCCGGCGTGGCCGATGCAGCCCGTGCCGCCGTTCGGCATCCCCGCCGTCATCTCGCTCTCGTTCTGGGGCGGCGTGTGGGGAATGATCATGATGCCGATCATCGAGGGCCGCCGCGGCGCCGCGTTCTGGATCGCCGCGCTTCTCTTCGGCGCCATCTTTCCAACAGTGGTCGCCTGGCTGGTCGTCGCCCCACTCAAGCACATGCCGATCGCCGGCGGCTGGAACCCGAAGACGATGGCAATCGGCCCGATTGTGAACGGCGCCTGGGGACTGGGCACCGCGCTGATCTATCGCGTGTTCATCCCGCGGTAAGTTCCGCGTCCCCGCGTGAACCGCTTTCATTCGAACGCATCTTGTCGCAAAATCAGAAGCCTGAATTTGTGACGTTGGGCCCCTTCGATCGTCGTAATGGCTTGGAGACCAGAACGAAAATGATCAAACAGATCGCTGTTGCCATTGTTTTCAATCTCGCGCCCGTTGCGCTCGCCCAGACATACATCGTTCCGGACGGCGATTGCGGCGCAATCACTCTTCACGCGACGCGCGGCACCGGTTCCCCGATCGCGGCCGATCGCCTCAAGGATGCTTACGTTTATCTGCCCCCACGGAGAGTCGAACTGAATCCCGCCGTGGGCTCCGGTTCGCTCGACTTCCACGCGAACGTCACGGAAGGCGATAAAGTAGTTATGGCGGCGGTCGATCTCAAACCGGAGATCAGCGGCAAAGAGACGCGGACCGAGCATGCCAAGGCCTTCGTCTTTTGTGGCCCTGCTCCGCTGACAGACTGGCAATTCGCGGCCGTCAGCGGCCTCGATATTATTCCGCAAGACTGGAATGGGCGCAGGCCGCAGTTGAAAGCGGGCGACACAATGCGGTTCATTGCCGTGGATACGACGACAAAGAAAATTCTCGACGTTCCAATGGATCTCTACCGCGCGGGCGCCGGCTTTGTCGCACACGGCAGGCACGATATGCGAAGCGGCATGGACTTCCGATACCCGGAACCGGGCCGCTACCTGGTCACGACCACCTATCGCCGTCCCGATCCACAACAGCCAGCTCTTTGGCTCGTCGACACAAGCACGTTGACGTTCGAAGTCAAGTGAGGCCTGGAGGCTGGTGCAGCGAAGAGTTAGACGACCCGGTCAGACCAACATCTTGTCCGGATCGAAAGGCTGCGTCAGACCAGCCTTCTGTAGCAATCTACCCACCATGCGAGATTCTAACAGGCTTGATGACTACGCCGACGTCCCACCATCCACGCACAACACTTGACCCGTGATCGCGCTTGCGTCCTCGCTCAGCATGAACGCGATTGCGGCGGCAACTTCAGCCGGCTTCACTGCGCGGCGCATCGGGATTGCGCGAATCATCTCTTTCTTCACCTCGGCGTCCAGCGCAGCGATCATGTCGGTATCGACGAGGCCGGGCGCGACGCAATTGACGCGGATGTTGCTGCGGGCCACCTCGCGCGCGAGAGAGCGGGTGAGGGCGATGAGCGCGCCCTTTGCGGCGGCGTAGTTCGTCTGGCCCACGACTCCGTGAAGACCGCTGAGCGACGCGACGTTCACGATCGCGCCGCGGCGCTGCTTCATCATCGACGGCAGCACCGCTTTCGTCATCGACATCGCGCCGTCGAGGTTCGTCTGCAGAACTTCGCGCCATTCATCGTCGGTCATGTTGTAGAGAAGCGCATCACGGCGAACGCCGGCGTTGTTGACGAGCGCGTCGATCGATCCGAACTTCGCGGTCACCTCGGCCACGATCGCTTCGTTGCGCGCGGAATCGCGCACGTCGCCCCGCAGCGCGAAGCCCTCGGGCAGATCGGTCGAGTTGACGTACGTAAAGGCGACGTTCCAACCGTCGCGCGTCAGACGTTCGACGAGCGCGCGGCCGATACCGCGGGCGCCACCGGTGATGAGAGCCGAGGACAACTCAGCTCTCCTCCTCGTACTTGTCCTTCAGCGACGCCACCACAGTCGGGTCGGCGAGCGTCGTCACATCGCCGAGCGTCCGCCCCTCGGCGATGTCGCGCAGGAGGCGGCGCATGATCTTGCCGCTGCGCGTCTTCGGCAGATCGGCGGTGACGAGGATTTTCTCCGGCCGCGCGATCGCGCCGATCTTTTCGGAGACGTGATCCTTCAGCTCCTTCTCGAACTTAGCCGGATCCTTTTTCGCCTCTTCCAGTCGCGACGCTTTCACGATCACGAACGCCGCAATTGCCGTCCCTTTGATGTCGTGATTGATGCCGACGACTGCGGCCTCGGCCACCGATTGGTGATCGACCAGCGCCGACTCGACCTCCATCGTGCCGATGCGATGACCGGCTACGTTGATGACGTCGTCGACGCGCCCGAGGAGCCAGAAAAAGCCGTCCTCATCGCGCCGCGCTCCGTCGCCGGTGAAGTAGATGCCGGGCCACTTCGCCCAGTACTGCGCCTGGAAACGCTCCGGATCGCGCCAGATCCCGCGCAGCATCGACGGCCAGGGACTTGTGATCGCGAGATAACCGCCGCCGACTTCCACCTCATCGCCCGCTTCATTGAGAATCTTCGCGTCGATGCCGGGAAACGCCTTCGTCGCGGAGCCCGGCTTGGTCGCTACGACGCCGGGCAGCGGCGAGATCATGATCGCGCCCGTCTCGGTCTGCCACCAGGTATCGACGATCGGACAGCGCTCGCCGCCGATCCATTTCTGATACCACATCCACGCTTCGGGATTGATCGGCTCGCCGACGGATCCGAGGAGACGAAGCGACGAGAGATCGTGCGATTCGGGCAGCTCGTGTCCCCACTTCATGAACGCGCGAATTGCCGTCGGCGCCGTGTAGAAGATCGTGATTTTATGTTTCTCGATCATCGACCAGAAACGATCCTGCTTCGGCCAGTCGGGCGCGCCTTCGTAGACGAATACCGTTGCTCCGGCGGCGAGCGGGCCGTAGACGACGTACGAGTGGCCGGTCACCCATCCGATGTCGGCGGTGCACCAATAGATGTCGTTCTCTTTCAAATCGAAAATCCATTTGCACGTGGCGTAGCAGCCGGTGAGGTAGCCGCCGGTGGTGTGGATGATGCCTTTCGGTTTGCCGGTCGTTCCGCTCGTGTAGAGCGTGTAGAGCATCTGTTCGGAATCGACCCACGTTGGCGGGCAGTCCGCCGAGGCTTTGCTCATCAGATCGTGGTACCAGCAGTCGCGTCCGGGACTCATCGATACCGTATCGTCCAACTCTTCCGCTGCCGCGCGGCGCATCACCACCACGACGTGCTCGATCGACGGACAGTCGGCGGTGGCGGCGTCGGCGAGCTTCTTCAGCGGAACGAGGTTGCCGCGGCGGTAACCGGCAGTAGCTGTGATGAGCACCTTTGCTTCCGCGTCCTGAATGCGATCGCGCAACGCCTCGGAAGAAAAGCCGCCGAACACGACTGAGTGCGCCGCGCCGATGCGCGCGCAGGCGAGCATCGCGATGATTGCTTCCGGCACGAGCGGCATGTAGATGGCGACGCGGTCGCCGAGGGTGACGCCGAGCGACTTGAGCGCATTCGCAAACTTCGAGACTTCGACATGCAGCTCGCGATAGGTGAACGTCCGAACGTCGCCAGGCTCCCCTTCCCAGATGATGGCCTGCTTCTCGCCGCGCTCCGCGAGATGCCGGTCGAGACAGTTGGCCGAGGCGTTGAGCTTCCCGCCGACGAACCATTTCGCGTAGGGCGGCTCCCACTCCAACACTTTGTCCCACTTCGTCTGCCAGTCGAGTTGCGCCGCCCAGCCGGCCCAGAAGGCCTCGCGATCCTTGACGTCGTAAACCTTCTCGTCGCTTGCATTCGCGTTGCGGCGAAATTCGTCCGAGGGAGGAAAGGAGCGATGTTCCTGCAGCAGGGCGTCAATCTCGTTGGCCATGGTGGTCGGATTCTAGCGTAGGGAGAGTTTCTAAAAAGTCGCGTGCAGAGAGGACGGCGCGCCCGCCGATCGTGACCTCGCGACCTCGAAAGCATCACCCTTTCAGTCGGGCCGCTTCTCCCGCACGGTCGAGAGGCTCGGTGCCGGTGTCGGCGTTCTCGCCCTTAATGCCGGTTTCAGTCAACACCAATGATGTTCCTCAACTCTACGTCATAGACGGATCGGGGTTCATTAGTGTCACTCAGCCACACTCGCCTGGTCTCGCCAACCACCATCTGCAAGAACAGTGGCTGCCAACGTGGTGGCGTGTACTCGAGTTGCACAATTCTGACCGAAGGGCCGCTATCAATTTTACCGGTCTCATCGTATGAAGTTATCTCATACACAAGTTGTGTTCTGGACCGTCTTTTCGGCCGTAGATTCCAATGTCCGGGCACGAGCGTCAAAGCCCACATGTGATCGTCGATTCTAGAGGCCCGCTTTGGAACGGGCCACAGCTCGTCGGGCCGCGGTTGTCGAACAGACTCAGTCACAGTTTGGTCGACCTTTGGAACAGAACGGCGCGAGCCCGCTGCACCAGCAGTGTCTCGCCTGTGACAGTCGATCAGGAGTAAGGATGTGGTCGCGATCAAGATTGCACGAGTCGTCAACTTATGATCGCGGTTCATCGGTAGGGGTGGGCTTAGAACCGCATCTCCATCTGCCCGAAAAACTCCCGCCCAGCAATCCGGTTCACGCCGCCGACCATCGTCTCCTCGGGGCGCTTGTTCAGCAGGTTGTTGCCGAAGATCGTGGCGCGAAGGCGCGTGTTCGGGATGTCGTAACTGACGCGCGCGTTGACGAGCGCGTAGGACGGCAGCGGCTTCGTAGCAAAGCTGGTGAATTCGGATCGAATGAAGAACCAGTCGCGCGGCGCGGTGTAGCTGCCACGCCAGGCGACTTCGAGTGCTCCGCGCACGCCGTTGGCCGGTCCTCCGTAGGCGCCGAAGTTGACCTTGTCTTTCGGCGAGTAGACGAACTCGAATGGGATGCCGCTCGAATCGACGCCGGTTCCCATTTGCGATTCGGATTGGTGGGACCAGTTCACGAAGCCGGTCACACGTTGCGCGAAATTCGATCGCAGCTCGAGCTCGCCGCCGGTGATGCGCGCGTCAGCCGGCTGGTTCTCCCATCCGAGGGTCGGGGTCGCAGGCGGAGGGTTGAATCGCTGCACGACGACGATGAAATTGTGAAGGTGTGAGCGATAGAGGTCCGCTTTCATCGAAACGGTCGGCGAAATCTGGTACTCGCCACCAAGCTCAAAGGTGCTGATCTCCTCCGGGTTGAGGTTCGGATTCGGCTTGAAGATCGAGAGCGGGAACGGCGGGATCCCGATCTGCGTAGTGACCGTGAAGAAATTGCTGTCCTGGTAAAGCTCGCTGAACGTCGGAAAGCGAAACGCCGTCGAGTAGCCGCCGCGGACGACCAGACGATCGTTTGGCGTGTAGACGAGCGAGAGGCGAGGAGAGGTCTTGGCGGAGAACAGTTTCGTCTTGTCGTCGTAGCGCACTCCGGCCACGACGCGCAGCAGGTTCTTGACGACGTCGAACTGATCCTGCGCGTAGATTGCGACCTTGTTGTACCCCGTCACGACGCTGGCGTCAGGCGAAAGCTCGGCCTTGTGCTCGGCGCGATCGAGACGCCGTGCTTCCGTGCCGACCAGGATGTCGTGGCCCGGAATCATGTGCAATCCGACGCGAAAATCGCCGATGGCCTGGTATCCATGATCGGCAGGTTTGGAGAATTGAGGTTCCTGCGCCGCAGCATGGCAACCAGCGCAGTGCATGCCGAAGCGGTGCGCCCAGGAGAAGTCGGCCGAATACGTGACCGGCGCATTGGCAGGCGCGTGGTTGTACTTGATGTTCACCGTATCCAGGTTCTGTTGCAATGTGTGCGCGGAACGGAAGCCGGCGGTCGGAGGCAGGCCGGCTTCTGGCGGAAACGTCTCCGTGAAACCGTCCAGGTGATCATCGTGACGGTAGCCGGAGACCTGCCAGTCGCCGAGGGTTGCCTTCAGGAAGACGTCCGAGGCGCGGAACTTCGAGCGGTCATCCATCCAGAACTCTTCGGGGAAAATGGTTCGCAGAAAGCGCACGGCACCGAGGATCGAACCGCGGCTGAAACGCTGTCCGAATTGTGCGCTCACCTCTCCGGTCGTCCGGCTGCCACCGTAGAGCTGCACATCGCCGCCGGCGAGATCGTCGCCCGAAAGCGTCACGATGTTGATCACGCCCCAGAACGCGTTCTCGCCGTACAGCGACGATCCCGGCCCGCGCACGACTTCGATCCGCTTGATGTTCTGCACGGGGAAAAAGTCGAAGGCCGGGCTGAGCGGCAGACCGCCGGTGTCACCGGAGTTGTAAGGCGAGCCATCGATGAGAAGCAGGATGCGATTCGAAAAAGGGTTCTCGCCGAATCCGCGGATGTCGATGGTCTGCACCATCGGATTCCAACGGACGTTCACGCCGGCCACGAGGCGCAGGAGATCGGGGACGGTGCGCGCGCCCGATTCCTGAATCTGCTTCGCGGTCACGACGGTGACCGCGCTAGGCGCTTTCGAGATCGGAATCTCCGTCTTGGTGGAGGCTTCGACTTTGATCTGCTCCTCGCCGAAGAGCGTCACCTCGCCGATCGATTTCGGCTGCTGGATCGTAAGCGTTGCCGATTGCGCTGCCAGCGCGAGAGGAAACCCAAGGGCGAGGACCGTGGCAATGACAACGCGTGAGTCCATGACGTCCACCTCGAAAAGCTGAATTGGCCCGAATGCCGGGAGTTTAGCTGATCGGAGTGCGGGCGTCTCGCCCGCGGACACTCGGGCGTCCTCGCCCGAGTGTTTGTGGTGGAGTGCTTATCCGAAGACGCTGGCGCTTGCTATTGCTCCCGTCTTCGCGAAAAAGAACATCCAGGGCGAGGACGCCCCGGATGCCGCGGGCGAGACGCCCGCACTCCTTATCTTCCTCCGAAGAACACCGGATCTCCGGATGCGTTGTCGACGATCGAGCCGTAGGCGAACAGGTTCGGTGAGCCGTCTGCGTGCGCGAGGAGCGTGAGCGTGCCGGCACGTGGCGTGTTCGCGGCGGGGAAGAGTGCGCCGATCGCGTACTGCACCTGCGAGCGCGGCGCGAGGCCGACCTGCGTCGTTCCGATTACCGCACCGGAATCGGCGAGCAGCGTGGCAGTGACAGTCATCGGCGAATCGCCTCCGTTGACGAAGCCTACGTTCGAGCGGAACGACGCATCGGCGCGCAGGCCCGGCACGAATGAATCATTCGCAAACGACGTCACCGGATCGATCGATTGGCCGTACGTTCCGCCTCCGTCCGTGGTCGTGTACGTGCGGCTCGTCACGATCGGTCCCAACGAGCCATTCCACGACACACGCAACGCGCCGCTGCCGGACGAGACGCCCATCACCTGCGCGACATCGGGGATCACGACCGTGCGCGACGGCGGCAGCGTCACGGTTTGCGAAGCCGCGTTGCGGTTGTCCTGACCCGCTGCCAGGTAACGAAGCGAGATAGTGATCGTCGAAACTCCGGGATTGAAGAGAGTGATGTCGCTGCGCCAGAACGTGCCGCCGATTCCGGGCGCGCGGCCGACCGCGGGGATGACGAGCTCCGATCCGGCGGTCGCACGAATTGCCTGAATGTAGACCGGGTCCTGCGTGCGGTTGTCGATGACGGATCCGTACGCGCTCACGGCGTTCGGCGATGCCGAATCGATGCGCATCGAGAGCGCTGCGAACGATCGCGCGGCCACAGCCGGGAAGTACGATGTCAGCGGTGCCTGCTGAAAGTTGTTCTCCGGGACGGTCACCACCGTAGTGGCGACGACGTTGCCATTCGCGTCGTACAGCGTCATGCCTGCCGCGACCGGCGCGGCGCTGCGATTGACGAGCCCGATGTTCGTCCGGAAGCTCGCGTCCGATTCGAGGCCGGTCAGCAGCAGTGTCGTCGTCAGATCATCGCTGCTGACGTTCGGAACGGCCTGACCGTACGTGCCTACCGATCCGGTCGTGAACGTTCGGCTGGTCACGCGAATGGCCGGCGTCGATGTCGGGCTCGACGCTTCGATGGCGATCGCTCCCGCGCCGGCGGAGAGGCCAAAGAGATCGCTCAGCGCATTGGCGAAGGTGATCGATTGATTCACACCGATGAAAAGGCTGCGTGTGAGGAGTGTTCCGCCGCCGCTGGGAATGAAGGTGAACTGGCCTGCCGCCGCTTCACTTCCTCCATTAAAGAGCGTCAGTTCCGTGCGCCACACCGAGCCGCCCAATCCATTCGTTTGCGCTGCGACCGGCACGAGCGTCCGGTACGCGGTCGGTGCGGCGATCGTGATCGTGTGCGAGATCGTCGATGACGAGACGGCGTTGGCGACGGTTAGCGACACGCCATACGAACCCTGCGTCGCGTACGCATGCGTCGGATTCTGCGCCGACGATGTCGCGCCGTCGCCGAAGCTCCACTGCCACGAGGTTGGCGAACCGGACGAGCGATCGGTGAACGAGACCGTGTCGTGAACTGCCGGCGACGACGGCGTCGCATCGAACGCTGCCGAGACCGGTGGTGCTGCCGGAGTGGCCGTAACAATGGTGATGGCGTGCGTGATCGTCGACGTCAGGCCGGCCGCGCTCAACACCGTCAGCGACACCGAGTAGGTGCCCGCGAATGAGTAGCGTTTGGATGGATTCTGCACGGTCGATGACGAGCCATCGCCGAAGTTCCACTGCCACGAGACGACGCTGCCCGCCGACCGGTCGGAGAAAGCGACGTTCTGTTGCGTCGTCGGATTCGACGGCGTGAACGTAAAGTCTGCCGCGATTCCCGACGTGACGGACACGGCGTGCGATGCGAACGATTGACCGCCGCTTCCGGTAGCCGTGAGCTGGATCGTGTACGTCCCGGGCGATCCGTAGACGTGAGTCGGATTCTGTAACGACGATGTCGCTCCATCGCCGAAGTTCCACAGCCATGAGGTTGCGCCTGACGATGTGTTGGTAAAGACGAACGTCGTCACGCCCGCGACGCCCGCCGATTGCGACACGCTGAAGGCAGCCGTAGTTGATGTTGCGATCGTGACACTCGCGGTGTTCGAAGCCGCCGATTCGCCGGCGGAATTGAACGCGACGACATAGGCGCGGTAGCTGCCGATGGCGAGATTCGACAACGTCGCGCCGCGGCTCCCTGCGGCGAGATCGGGCGACAGCCGGCTGAAGGCGCCGCTGCCCGACGCGAGGTAGACGCGGTAGCCGCTCTCGTTGGTGGCGTTGTCGATCCACTGAAGCGTGGCCGTCGAGCCGGATGTCGTTGCTACCAGCGACGTTGGTGCACTAGGAACCGTGACCGGTGGCGGCGGTGGCGCGCTGCCATTCGGATAGAGCCAGCGCGCGGCGAGCTGGTCGTCAGCACGAAGACTTGCGCCGAGGCCGGTGACGCTCGGATACATGAGCGCGGTGTTGTCGGTGCTGTGGCCCAGGCCGAGCGTGTGGCCGAACTCATGCGCCACGATTTCCGCGAGCATCGCGCTCGGGATTCCCGCTTGCGGCGTGACACCATCCTGAATCGTCAGATTACCTTCGCTGATGACGTACGCGCGATACGTCTGCGCGGTATGCGTGCCGTCGGCATCGAACGGCCCCGTCCAGGTCATCGTCCCGGAGACGCCGTTGAATCCACCTTCGCCGACCACGCCGCCGGTTGAGGGATTGAACGATCCGCTGATCTCTTGCAGGGGATCGTTGAAGAGGATCTCGTTGACACCGTTCGGGCCGGAGAGGCCGCCGGGCGTTCCGCTGCCCGTGCCGGAGTAGGCGTAATTGATCTTCGCGGCGGTGTAGCTGTTCCAGGCGTTCATCGCACTCTGGATCTCATTCACGCCTCCGCCTGTGTAGCCCGGCTGCGTTCCGAAGCTGTACCACTTGGCGCTGCCTCCGTTGTCGAAGGCGCTCCAACGGTAGACGCTCGGCTCGGAGATGAGGGTAAAGTCAGCCGTGATTCTTCCGGTCCCATTCATCGCTGCCGGAGCGAGATCGCGTTCCAGAACCGGATCGGCAACGCCGTAGCTCGCCGCGCTTGCGCGTCCGGCGACACGATCGGCGACGTAGGACTCGAACGCGGTAGCGTCGCGCTGTACGTTCTTCGTCTGGATCGGCTGGAACGATGCATCGAGCAGCGCGACATCGCCCGCGGCATCGTCGCGCACGAGAAGGCGGCGGCCATTCGCGGCTCGCTGCTCGCTGAACTTTCCGACAAAGAGATCGATGGTCTGATAGTCGCCACGTGGCGTCGCTGCAAGGAAGGCCATGACGCGTTCGCCAGGCGAGTAGACCGGACTGCCGAAGATCTTCGTGATCCGGCCGTCGATCTCACCACCAACTTCGCGGATCGTCAGCTCGCCTGCGGCGTCGCCTTTCAACGTCCGGTCGACGGCAAGGCGCGTCTCCGTCCAGATTCCTTCACCGCGAAGAACGGGTATCGAGCTGATGACCGTTCCTTCGACGATTACGGGCGACTTGCGGACGAGTTGCTCATCGGTCGGCAACACGATCGTGGTGGCCGAGGCGCCTGCAGCGATCAATAACGCGGTCAGTAAGAAGACACACGTCTGCCAGTACACCCTCGAGTGCTTCGACATGGGATCGATCTCCTAATGGGGGTAGACCACTCCCGACGTACGCCGGAGCGAAGCCGGAAGGGGAGCGGTCAGGATCATGGAACGAAAGTTATTCGGCCTTAACTGTGCGAATGGCGCTGGCAATTCCTGGTGGGGGGTGGGGGGTGGGCCGGGGATCGGGGGTCGGGGGTCGGAGAGGAAGTTCGTGCCCCACTCCCTACTCCCACACCCTCATGAATAAAAACCTAAACCCGTTCTTGCCACCACTCCCGCCCCCCAACTCCTGCTGCAACCCTCCTTCTTTCGCACGCTGAAGCAGGCTCCGGCGATCGGACCGACCCTGAAAATTCAGAGCAACGTGCAAAAGTTACGAGCGGGCCTTCGGGTTGCCGCGCGGTCGGACGGGTAATCGCGACAATCCGGCGGGTGCACGCGGTTTTTCAGCCGAAAAACGTGATTTTCAGCCGAAAAACGCGACAGCACGCCCGGTGAACGCGATTTCCGGCCGATAAACGCGATTTCCGGCCGATAAACGCGATAGCACGCGGGCAAAACGCGACGGCACGGCGGATGAACGCGACAGCACGCAGGTAAAACGCGACAGCACGGCGGATGAACGCGACAGCACGCCGGTCAAACACGACGGCACGGCGGATGAACGCGACAGCACGCGAGTAAAACGCGACAACACGCCGGATGAACGCGACAGCACGCAGGTAAAACGCGTCACCACGCCGGATGAACGCGACAGCACGCAGGTAAAACGCGTCACCACGCCGGATGAACGCGACAGCACGCAGGTAAAACGCGCCACCACGCCGGATAAACACGACAGCACGCGGGTAAAACGCGACGACATGGCGAGTGAACGCGTCAGCACGCCCGATGAACGCGATTTTTCCGCCGGGAAACGCGACACCACGCCGTTAAAACCCGACGGCACGGCGAATAAACGCGACGGCACGCCGATAAAACGCGTCAGCACGCCCGATGAAGGCGATTTTCACCCGGTAAAATGCGACCGCACGCCGGTCAAACGCGTATTTCTCACACTCGCAGCGAATTGAAGCAGTGAGTACCCATCGAGGAGCGCAAAGTAAGCACTCTCAGAGCTCGACGGCACCCCCCATTGATACTCACTCCCACACCCCACCCCCGACTCCCCACTCCCTCCCACACGCGATCCCCATCACACCCACCCCGCACCCGCGCTGCTACCATGCGCTCATCCCATGCTGCAGCCTGACGCGATGCTCGGTCCCTATCGGATCGTCAGCCTTCTCGGCGAAGGAGGGATGGGCGCGGTCTACCGCGCCAGAGACACCCGCCTCGGGCGCGACGTCGCCGTCAAGATCCTCACCGCGCTCACGCTCAGCGACCAGGAGCGCGTACAGCGCTTTGAGCAGGAAGCGCGCGCCACCGGGATGCTCAATCATCCCAACCTGTTGACGATCTACGACGTCGGCAAAGAGAACGGTACGGCCTACATCGTCAGCGAGCTGCTCGAAGGAGAGACCCTTCGCGAACGATTGGAGCGTGGGCCGCTGGCGACGCGGCGCGCGGTTGATGCCGCGCTGCAGGTGGCGAACGGCCTCGCCGCGGCGCATGAGAAAGGCATCATCCATCGCGACCTGAAGCCCGACAACATCTTCCTCACGCGCGACGGCCGGGCCAAGATCCTCGACTTCGGCATCGCCAAACTGAGCGCCACCTCCGACGATGGCGGCCTCTTTCCCCAGGCTGCCACCGAGCCCGGCATGGTCCTCGGCACGGTCGGCTACATGTCGCCGGAGCAGGTTCGCGGCGAGAAGGTCGACACGCGTTCCGACATCTTCGCGTTCGGCGCAATCCTGTACGAGATGTTGACCGGCGTGCGCGCGTTCAAGCGCGACTCGTCGATCGAAACGCTCAGCGCAATCCTGAAGGAGGATCCGCCCGACCTCGCCGAGTCGCTGCCGAACGTTCCGCCGGCACTCGACCGCCTTACGCGCCGCTGTCTCGAGAAAGACCGCGACCATCGTTTCCAGTCCGCCCGCGATCTCGCCTTCAATCTCGAGACGATGGCAGCGGCTTCGGCGGCCGGCACCTATTCGAGCGTCTCCAATCCGGCGATGGCACCAATGTCGGGAGCGTCCACAGCGCAGACACCGACTGTGCGCGTCGGGGACCCCATGGAACCACGCCGCACCTCCGCAACCGCGATCCGTCCTGCCACCGCGGCGATGCCGGCGACGGCGCGCATGCCTGTGCGCCATGCCACCGTCGCGCAACCGTTGCCGCGGCGCGTGTCCCCGGTTCTTCTGACGCTTCTCTTTCTTGCTGCGATCGGCGGCGCCGCGTTTGCCGGCTGGTACTTCGCGACAAACAAGATGAAGGAGGAAGCACCTCCCGAGGTCGTCTTTCACCGGATGACGTTCCGGCGTGGGGAAGTGCGCGCGGCGCGTTTCGGTCCGGACGGCGATTCGATCGTCTACAGCGCGGCGTGGGACGGCAATCCATCCGAAGTCTTCGTTGCCAACCGGCAAAGCCCGGAGCCGCGTCCGCTTGGCGTGAAAGACGCCGACGTACTCGCGGTCTCGAAATCGACAGAGCTGGCCGTCCTTCTGCGCCGCGACCGTCTCACAAGCCTCGGCACGCTGGCACGCGTTCCGGTCGCGGGGGGAACACCGCGTGAGATCGCCGAACAGGTTCTGCAGGCCGATTGGTCGCCCGACGGCACGAACCTCATCGCCATCCGGGGCGGCAGCGGGACATTCCGGATCGAGGCGCCGATCGGCAAGGTTCTCTACGAAACGCCACACGCGCTGCGCGACATCCGCGTCGCATCCGATGGGCGAATCGCCTTCGTCGAGTCGTACTCGGGGAAGAGCGATGTCTCGATCCTCGGCGCAAAATCAGGCAAGCCGGTTTCGATCGCGCGCGGCTGGAGTCACGGAGTCACCGGTCTGGCCTGGGCTCCCGGCAACAAGGAAATCTGGATCACCGCCACCGACACCGGGGCGCCGCCGGCGCTTTACGCCGTCAACACGGAGACCGGTGAGTCGCGGCTCGTCAACCGGCTGACCGGATCGATGCGGCTGTACGACATCGCCCCTGCCGGGCACGTATTGCTGTCCAACGGGATGTGGCGCGCGGCGCTGGAAGTGCAGGCGCCGGGCGAATCGGTGGAGCGCGATTTGTCGTGGCTGGACTGGTCGATGCTGGCCGATCTTTCGCGCGACGGAAGAACGATCCTCTTCAACGAACCACGCGAAGGCGGCGGCGCGGCCAGCTCGATGTACCTTCGCCGCCTCGGCGAGCCGACTCCGGTCCGGATCGCCGACGGATACGGCGACGCCATCTCCCCCGACGGCAAGTACGTTCTCGGTCACAGCGGGCCGAAGCTCGTCGTGGTCCCGACCGGAAGCGGCGAGTCGCGCGAGCTCAAGATCGAAGGTGCGTTCGACTTCGGCGCCGCCTGGCTCCCCGACGGCCGCCGCATCGTCATCGCTGGCGCGTTGCCCAAGAAGGGCTATCAGCTTCACGTCATCGACACGCTCGACGAGACGGAGAAGGCGATCTCGCCGGAGAACATCTGGGGCGATGCCACCCGTCCGTTTGCCGTCTCGCCGGACGGCCGCTACGTCGCCGGAATGACGCAGCAGCAGACGATCGCGCTCTATCCCGTCGACGCCAGCGCGGAGCCGTCGATCGTCCCCGCGATCCAGCCGGGGGAAGTGCCCATAGTCTGGTCGGCCGACGGCGCATCTCTCTTTGTGTATCACCCCAGTGCCCTTCCCGCCCAGGTGACGCGGGTGACTTTGGCCACCGGCGCGCGGGAAGCGTGGAAGCAGTTCTCGCCCACCGAGCCGGCCGGCGTGTACAGAATTGCGCCGATCTGCATCACGCCCGACGCCACCGCCTACGCCTACGACGCCCTGCGGATGCTCGGCGATCTGTACGTCGTTGACGGACTGCGGTAACCGCGCGGTGAAGCAACGCGTTAGAGCGATCAGCGTTCACGGCGCGCGATCAGCCGCCGATCAGGACGTTTTCGCGGCGCGGTGCGGTTCTCACGAGTCACTTGGCGAACTTGGCTTTGGCATCCCGGCAAGCTATGCTCTTTGAGATTTCGCCAAGCGAGAAACCACATGACCATCAAAGAGATCGTGCATTCGGATCCGGAGATTATGGGCGGAACCCCGGTATTCGTCGGCACACGAGTTCCCGTCCGGATTCTCCTTGACTACCTTGAAGGCGGCGACCCACTTGAGGAGTTCCTCGAGAACTATCCAAGCGTGTCGCGAGAGCAGTCCGTTGCGTTTATCGAAGAAGCAGGCAGGGCCGCATTGGCACAAATCGCGTGAGGAGAGTTCTTTTCGACGAGAACGTACCGCGCAAGCTGCGGCGCGACTTGCCTGAATTCTCCATCCGGACAGCGCAAGAGCAAGGTTGGTCTGCGTTCAAGAACGGTCAATTGCTCGCCCTTGCTGTTCGCGCGTTCGAAGTTCTCGTGACCATCGACCAGCGGATGAAATATCAGCAGAATTTCCAGAAGCTGCCGATTGGCATCGTTGTGATCGATACGCGAGACACGCGTTTCGAAAGCATCCGCGCTCACGTCGAAGAACTACGAGAGGCGATCGCTCGCGTCAGACCTGGCGAGATGATTTCGGTACCCCAAACCGCCTAACTCTTCGCAGCAGGCTGCACGCGGCCGCTGGTTGGCCCTGGCGCTTCCGCGTTCCTGCTGCGCTACCCGCAGACTCGCTCGAGGTGAAGCCAGCGTCGCTGGCAGTGCCTTCTGAGCTTTCCCGCGAGTCTCGAACCCCGCCATCTCGATATCCGCCGGAAGCAGCGAGGCGCGAGGCTCTACTGTCGGTATTGTCGGTGCCAAACCTTCGGTCGTTGATTGGGGTGCACAAGATCGAGGTCTGGCTCTCGACGCGGAGCCCTCAAGAGCGAAGGTCTGGCGTTGGCAAGGCAGCCGCCTTTCCGAGGCCGCAGGGCGCCAAAAGCCGGCGTTTTCTCTCACCTATGCAAACCGAGGGGTCGCCGCTATACTGCGCCATCCATTTTTCAGGGGATGCGGGAGAGCAGGCTCGAATGGCGAAGGTGCAGGGGAAAAAAGCGTCAATAACTCCGAAAAAAGGTACGGGCAAGAAACCCGTGATCCGAGCAAAAACCGCGAAACCGGCATCGAAGAAACCGGCCGCGCGCGCTGTCGCGAAAGCGAAGCCGGCTGCAAAGAAGCCCGCTCCGAAAAAAGCAGCCGCGAAGAAGCCGGCTCCGAAGAAAGCCGCGGCGAAGAAAGCCGGAGTGAAAAAGTCCTCGCCTGCGAAGGCTGTGAAAAAAGCCGCGACGAAACCAGCTTCCGGAAAAGCAGCAAAGACCGCCCCGAAGAAGGCCGCGAAGGCGGCTGCGAAAACGTCCGCCAAACCGGCTGCCAAAGCGTCCGCAAAGACCTCGGCAAAGGCGACGCCGAAAGCCTCCGCCGCCAAGCCCGCGAAAGCGGAGAAAGCCGCTGACACCAAACAGAAGTCCGCTGCCAAAGGTACTGTCAAAGCCGGAGCCGCCGCACCCGCAGTCGCACGTGCCGCCGCGCCGCCCGCCGACGACAAGAAGCGCCGCCGCTCGCGCACGCGCGTGACCTCGAACGGTCCGGCCACCGCTGCCTGGTTCTCGCAGGGCGACCGCCCTCGCTCGTCGTCGTTCATTCCCGCGCCTCCGCGCGCCGAAGCACCGTCGCTCGTCGCGGCGCCGCCGGCGTCGTCCGATCGTCTCGTCGGTGCTCACGAGCTGACCGAATTCGCAGTTCGCACCACCCCGGTGCGTATCGACATCGAATCGAGCGGCGGCCGTATCTATCTTTCGATCAATCCGAACGAGACGAATCTCCGCGCCGGCGAAGGCATCGAGTGGGATTTCCGCTACCTCGGCGGCGCCGACGTCGTCATCGAGGAGCTCGTCATCGAGTTCGCCAAGCCCTCGCCGTTCAACACCACCGTCTTCCGCTCACGCCGCCCCGGCGCCGCCCGCCCGCACCGCCAACTCTCCGGCCCCGCGCAAGCCTCGGCAGCAGGAAAGCACCTGCAGTACACGGTTCGCGCGTTCAACGCTTTCAAGACCGAGATGGCAGTGGCGCAGCCGGCGATTGTTGTAGCGTGATTATTGCGCGGCCTAGCGGCCGCGCGTTGTCGGTTGTCGGTTGGTTGCGCTTCGCGCGTTCGCAGTTGAAGGCGTTTCGCTGAAATTGGGTGTCCGTGTACGCCGGATTGCCGTTCTTGCGGAGCCGGGGCGCTGCAGTGGAACCCTGAGTTTTACCGTGCAGAACTGAGGGTTTTCCATGCGGCCCTTGGTTTTACCGTGCGGACTGGAGGTTTTACCGCGCGAACAGCTAGCCGGAGCGCGCGAGCAGACTGGTTTGAGTTTCGTCCGCGTCAACCCGACTCGCCAAACATTCCGCAGACAACGCGCGAAGCGCAACTAACCGACAACTGACAACGCGCGAAGCGCAATCCACCGACAACCGACAACGCGCGCAGCGCAATTACCTCGCGTGTTGCTCCTGGATCGTCGTAATCGTCTTCATTCCCTGCCGTAACGAGCGGATGCCGTGAACGGCGGCGGTGGCAGCGGTCAGCGTCGTCAGGCAACTGATGCCGTACTGCAGCGCAGCGCGGCGGATATACGTGTCGTCGTAGAACGACTTCTTCCCGAGCGGCGTGTTGATGATGAGCGTCACCTCGCCGTTGATCATGCGATCGACGATGTTCGGGCGCTCCGACTCGTGAACCTTGAACGCAAGCCCGGCATCGACTCCGTTGTGCTGCAGGAAATCGCGCGTGCCCGAGGTGGCCAGGACGCGGAATCCGATATCGGCCAGATCCTTTGCCAGTTGCACGACCACCGGACGCTTGTCGTTGTCGTTGACGGAGATGAATGCGGTGCCATCGAGCGGCAGATCGATCCCGGCCGCCAGGAGAGCTTTCGCGTACGCCTCGCCGAACGTCGGAGCGGAGCCCATCACCTCGCCGGTCGACTTCATCTCCGGCCCGAGCACCGTGTCCTCGGCTGGGAAACGTCCGAATGGAAACACCGGCGCCTTCACGAAGTAGTCTTTGACCTTCGGCTCGGCGGTCAGTCCCAACTCGCGAAGCGACTTCCCGGCCATCACCTTCGCCGCAATCTTCGCGAACGGCACGCCGGTCGCCTTCGACACGTACGGAACCGTTCGCGACGCGCGCGGATTGACCTCGAGCACGTAAAGGTCGCCGTGGTAGATCGCGTACTGCACGTTCATCAGGCCGATCACCTTCAGCGCTTTCGCCAACTGCACCGTGAGCCGGCGCACGCGGTCCTGCTCGCGCAGCCCGATGATGTAGGGCGGAATCACCGTCGTTGAGTCGCCGGAGTGAATCCCCGCCTCCTCGATGTGCTCCATCACGCCTGCGATGACGACGTCCGTGCCATCGGCGACGGCGTCGACATCGAGCTCGATGGCGTCTTCGAGAAAGCGGTCGATAAGAATCGGGTGTCCCGGCGCCGCTTCCATCGCGTAGCCGATGTACTCGCGCAGATTCGACTCGTCGTAAACGATGGCCATGGCGCGCCCGCCGAGGACGTAGGAAGGGCGGACGACGACAGGAAAACCGATGCGGCGTGCGACTTCGATCGCTTCCGCCTCCGTCATTCCGGTTCCGTGCTCGGGCACGAGAATGTCGTGCTGCTGCGCCAGCGCTCCGAAACGCTCACGGTCTTCGGCGATGTCGATCGACTCGACCGACGTCCCCCACATCGGGACGCCTGCTTCGGCGAGCGACTTGGCCAGCTTCAGCGGCGTCTGGCCGCCGAACTGAACGATCACGCCTTCCGGCTTTTCCAGATCGACGATCTCGAGCACGTCCTCGAGCGTGAGCGGCTCGAAGTAGAGACGGTCGGACGTGTCGTAGTCCGTCGACACCGTCTCCGGATTGCAGTTGACCATGATGGTCTCGAAGCCGATCTCCCGCAGCGCAAACGACGCGTGGACGCAGCAGGTGTCGAACTCGATGCCCTGTCCGATGCGGTTCGGGCCCGATCCGAGGATCATCACCTTGCGGCGAGAAGTCGGATTGGCCTCGTTCTCCTTCTCGTACGTCGAGTAGAGATACGGCGTCGACGCCTCGAACTCGGCGGCGCAGGTATCGACGCGCTTGTAAACCGGACGCACGCCGAGCGCGTAACGCTGGCCGCGCACTTCACCCTCCGTCAGATTCGTCAGCGATGCGATCTGCTTGTCCGAGAAGCCTTCGCGCTTCCAGGCGAGCAGCGATTTCGCCGTGGGGTTCCCTGTGATCGACTTCTCCATCTCCACGATCTTGTAGATCTCGCGCAGAAACCAGCAGTCGATCGACGAGATCGCGTTCACTTCGTCGACGGTCATCCCGGCGCGGAACGCGTCGCCGATTGCGAAGATCCGCTCCGGCTGCGGCGTGCGTAGCAGCGATGCCGCTTTGTCGCGGTCGTAGCCGCGCGACTCCAGGCCCGACACGCCGATCTCCAGCGAGCGGAGGCCCTTCTGCAACGCCTCGTTGAACGTCCGGCCGATGGCCATCGACTCGCCCACCGATTGCATCGACAGGCCGAGGTTCGGTTTGGTGTTACGAAACTTCTCGAAGGCGAAGCGCGGAATCTTCACCACCACGTAGTCGATGGCCGGCTCGAACGACGCCGGCGTCTTCTTCGTGATGTCGTTCGGGATCTCGTCGAGCGTGTAGCCCGCTGCCAGCTTCGCGGCAAACTTCGCGATCGGAAAGCCGGTGGCTTTCGACGCCAACGCCGAGGAGCGCGACACACGCGGATTGATCTCGATGGCCAGGCGGCGTCCCGTCGTCGGGTGTACCGCGAACTGGATGTTCGACCCGCCCGTCTCGACGCCAATGGCGCGAATGATCCGTTTGGCCTCATCGCGCATGGCCTGGTACTCGGTGTTCGTCAGCGTCTGCTGCGGCGCGACCGTGATCGAGTCGCCGGTGTGAACGCCCATCGGATCGAGGTTCTCGATGCTGCAGACGATGATGACGTTGTCCGCCTTATCGCGCATCACCTCGAGCTCGAACTCTTTCCAACCGGTCACCGACTCCTCGACGAGGACGCGATGGATCGGCGAGAGCTCCAGGCCGTGGCTGACGACGGCGCGCAATTCCTCGACGTTGTAGGCGATGCCGCCGCCTGATCCGCCGAGGGTGAACGACGGGCGAATGACCAGCGGATAGCCGATCGTTGCCGCAAACTCCTCAGCATCCGCTTCCGTCGCCGCATGCACCGAGCGCGGCACTTCCACGCCGATCTCGACCATCTTGTCTTTGAAGAGCTGCCTGTCTTCGGCGGTCCTGATGGCCAGACTGTTGGCGCCGATCAGCTCGACGCCGTGACGCTCCAGCGCGCCGTTCTCGTGAAGGGCCATGGCCAGGTTGATGCCGGTCTGGCCGCCCACCGTCGGCAGAATCGCGTCGGGTTTCTCGCGCTCGATGATGCGCTCCAGCGTTTCCGGCGTGAGCGGCTCGATGTACGTCCGGTCGGCAAACTCCGGGTCCGTCATGATCGTGGCCGGATTCGAATTGACGAGGATGATGCGGTAGCCCTCGTCCTTCAGCGCTTTGCAGGCCTGCGTTCCGGAGTAGTCGAATTCGCAAGCCTGTCCGATGACGATCGGGCCCGATCCGATGATGAGAATGGAGTGAACGTCAGTACGTTTCGGCATGAGGCGCGCGCATGATACAAGCAGTGGCGACTGCACACCGCACATGCAACGCTTCATAACCTGGGACCAACTCGAAGTCCGCGTCGATGGCGAAAAAATCAACGCCATGGCGGCCGGCTTCCGCGTCGATCCCATCGAGCGGATGGAGCTGCAATTCTTCAACGGCCTGCTTCGCGTCTCCGGCACGATCCGCAAGTTCATCAGCGTGCCGTTCACGGTCGACATTAAGGAGATCAGGGCCAGCGGCCGAACCGTGCGCGTCCCCATCGCCTCGGCCTCTGCATTCGGCGCGCTGCCGATTCCGCAGTTCCTTTTCGGGCTCGCCAAGAACAAGCTGCCAGCCGATCTCGTTCACTATGAGGAGCCGGCCACGTTCGTCGTTTCGTTGGAGCGGTTTTTGCCATCGTTCGTCGATGCGGATATCGAGAACATCTGGATCATCGACGGCGGTCTGGCGGTCACCCTCGGGCGAGGGGGAGCCGACCTTCCGCCGTCTTCGGAGAAAGCAAATGGATGAAACACCCATCAGCGGCGCGGCAGAAGACGAGGATCTGGCTCGGGAAATCGCAGACAACGCCGAGGCCGAATCGTTGCCGCGTGACCGCGCCTCGCGTTTCTACGACCGCATCCGCAAAACGACGCACAGCTACCTCGACCGGAAAAGCCGCGTGGCAGGTAAGGCGGGAGAGTTCCTCCTGCTCGTCCCCGACGTCTTCATCCTGCTGTGGCGTCTCACGACGGACTCGCGCGTCAACAACAAGGACAAAGTTCTCCTCGGCAGCGCCGTCGCCTACTACATCATGCCCTTCGATCTGATCCCCGAGGCGATCGTGGGACCGATCGGATATCTCGATGACCTCGTCTTCGGCGTCATGGTCCTGAGCAAAGTCCTCGGCAGCGTCGACGCCGCCGTCGTTCAGGAACACTGGAGCGGCAGCGAAGACATCCTCGTCGCCATCAAGCGCGTACTAAGCGCCGCCGAAGGCCTCATCGGATCGGATCTCGTGAGCAAGATCAAGAAGATGATCATGAGGTGAGGGGGGGGTTCTCCGCGCTCTCCGCGTCTCCGCGTGAAAGGGTTTTCGTCCCCCCAACACCCTATATCCCCTGAATATGAATCGACCCATTCGTCGTGCGCAGCCGGAGATCCGGCCCGCCGCCGTTGATCGTGCCGCGGAGCGTGTGCTTTTCCAGCTTGCCGCGCGTGGCAACGGGTAGATCGGATTCGATGCCGCCATTGGTCGTGGATGCGTCCAGGCTCGCGGCCAGTTTCCGCGGCAGGCGGGCGCGGATCGCACCATTCGTCGTCTCCAGGCGAACGACGTGCCCGGCCGTGACCGACGTCAGCTCCGCTTCGATCCCGCCGTTCGTCGTCTCCGCATCGAGATCTCCCGCGCAGCGCGCCAGCCGGATGTGACCGTTGGTCGTCTCGACTCGATGCGAACCGCTGACGTCGCTCGCTTCGACTCCTCCGTTCGTATTCTCGATCTGCAGATTCATCGTGCGTGGCACCACGACCTCGTAAGTCACCGAGAGATTCACGCTCGTGCCGGCGATCCATTCGAGAATGCCGTCGTTCGACTTCGGATACTTCGTGTCGATGCGCAAGCCGCCGTTCGGCTGCGACACCGCCAGTGTCAGCGCCTTCATTGCACTGCGCGCGGCATCGGCGTCGCGGCTTTCGACGTGCTTCACGGCGTGAATGTGAATCCTCGGCTGATCCCACGCGCGAATGTTGATGTGTCCATTCGTATTCGACAGCGAGAAGACCGCGCCCGGCCGGACATCGAACGTGCGGTCGAACGGCTCGTCCAGCGTCGATGCATTCGCAGCAGCAGCGGCGACGGTGAGGAGGGCGGTGAACAGGATGCGCTTGAACATGGCTTTGTGTCCTTTTATGGCTGGTAGATCGTGGATCTCTGATGTCTCTGATCTCTGCACCCTCATTACGTCCCGCGTCCGCGCAGGTTGCAGCTACAATCCGCGATCGTGAAACGTGGCGTCGCGGCAGGACTCCTCTTTGCGACGCTCGCGGCCATTCTGGGCGTGCTGCTTCTGCGGATGCGTGGCCCGGCGCCGCTGCCTGAAACCGCGCCCGCATCCTCGTTCTCGGCAGCACGCGCCATCGCATTCGAGCGCGAGATCATCGGCAACGTTTCGCATCCGGTTGGAACTGCTGCCCATGACGCCGTCCGCGAACGTCTGGCCGCCCGCCTTCGCGCCCTCGGCTACGACGTCGCCATCCAGCGCACTTTCGCTTGCAGCCCGTACGTCACCTGTGCGCCGGTCGCGAACGTCATCGCCCGCACTCCCGGCGAGGCGCGGCCTGACGCGCTAGTCCTGGCCGCGCACTACGACTCCGTGCCGGCCGGCCCCGGCGCTTCCGACGATGGTCAGGGCGTAGCGGCGCTCGTCGAGATCGCCCGCGCGCTGCGCAACGAGCACTTCCGCAATCCGATCGTCTATCTCATCACCGACGCCGAAGAGGTAGCGCTGTTGGGCGCGGAAGGATTCGTCGCCGATCCGAATCTGCTGCGCAACGCCGCGGGAGTCATCAACATCGAGGCGCGGGGAACGGACGGACCAAGCTTCCTCTTCGAGACCAGCCGGCAGAACGAATGGATCGCACGCACGATCGCAAGTGCGCTGCCGCGGCCGGCCACAAGCTCGCTCTACTACGACATCTACGAGCTTCTGCCGAATGACACGGACCTCACCGTCTTCAAACGCGTTGGGCTGGCGGGAATCGGCTTCGCCAACATCGGCCAGCCGGTTCACTACCACTCGCCGCTCGACAATCTCGACAACGTCACGCTGTCGACGTTGCAGCATCACGGCGATCACATCCTGGCGATGGCGCGCGCACTCGCCGCGTCCGATTTGCGGCAGACGAGCCGCGGCAACGCCGTCTGGTTCGACGTCCTCTCCTTCTTCGTCGTCTGGTGGCCGCAGCGTTACTCCCTCGGCATCGCCATCCTCTCGATGATCGTTCTGCTCGCCGCCACCTTCTTGATGGCGCGCGACGGCAGAACGAAATCGCGCGCGATCACGCTCGGCGTCCTGTCGTTCTTCCTGACGATCATCGCAGCACTGGCGGTTGGCTTCGCCGGCAACTGGCTGGCGGGATTGCGCGCAGGCGGTGCCGTGTGGGTCGCCTATCCCGGCACCGCGATCGCGACTGCATGGCTGATCGGAATCGGCGCCGCCATCGTCATCGCGCAGCGCTTCATCAAGTACGCCGGCGTCGACGGCCTCTTCCTCGGCCACGCAGTCTGTTGGTGCGCGATCGCCATCGCGCTCGCCATCGTGCTCCCTGGCGGAAGCTATCTCACGATCGTGCCCGCGGTTGCGTTCACCCTCTGCGCACTGCTTCGCGCAACCGTGAAGATGAGCGAAGGAGTGTCCGCGATTCTTTGCGCGGCCGTCGCAGCGATCCTGATCTTCCCACTCGGCCTGGCGTTGTACGTCGCCCTCGGCAAACCGATCCTGCCATTCATCGCCCTGCTGATCGCGCTCGTCGCCACGACCTTCACGCCACTCATTGCCAGCATGCCGTCGCTGAAGCGCCCGATCCTTGCGGCGCTCGCCATCGCGTTGATCGCGTGCATCATCATCGCCAACCTCGTCCCGGCCTATACCGCCGATTCTCCGCGTCACATCAACATCGAATACGTCGACGACGGCGCCGCGCCGCGCTGGCAGGCCGACGAGCTCCTCCCGGCGATCGCACAGGCCGCGCATTTCGACCCAGCGCCAAAACAGATCGCCGACTGGACCACGCCGCCCGCGAAGGCACTCATCGCCCCCGCACCCAACCTCGGCCTCGCACCCGCGGAGTTGCAGGTCATCGGCGACGAACATACGAGCGGCCGCCACCTGACGTTGCATCTTCACTCCGTCCGCAACGCACCCCGCATCGCGCTCATCTTCCACGCCCCGTCATTCGCTTCCATGCGCGTCAACGGAATCGTCCCTCCGCCGGTCACCCGCCGGCGCGGCGGGCTGGCCGACGGATGGCATCGCGTCAGCGTCCGCGCCACCGAAGCAACGATCGATCTCTACCTGACCCGCAACGAACCGATCGACGCCGTCATCATCGACGGCTCCTACGGCCTCCCACCCGAAGGCGCCGCACTCGCCCACGCGCGCGACACATCACTCGCCACTCCAGTACAAGAAGGCGACCTCACGACCACGCTCCGGCGCATGAAGTTGTAGGCCTTCTTCGCGACTTCGCGTCTTCGCGTGACCCTCACTGGAAGACATCACGCGAAGCCGCGAAGTCGCGAAGAACTTCACGCGGTTGGCGGCATGTGCGGTTGTGAAACGAAGTTAGCCGGTCTAGAGTGAATGGCGATGAGCACGCGAGTCAGGCAATATGGGGCAGCGATCGTGCTCGCGCTCCTTTCAGTCTCCGCGCTTGCAGATACGCGGTGGCTTCCATCCCCAGCGATCCTTCGGGAGCACATGTGCGCCTCGCAGTCGGTCGTTGTTGGCCGCCTCACCGACGTGACGGTTCAGCAGGGTGCTCAGGCCAGGTCGGGGTCCGGTCGCATCGAAGTGGATCACTTCATCATCCGGGTCGGCCGCAATCTGCCCTTGGTCACATGGTCGGATCCAGACGATCGCATATGCCCGCACTTGAAGTCCGACCAGTTCACGGGCGTGCGCGGCGTTTGGTTCCTTCACGTTGATGCTTCCGGAGCTTTCGACAGCTATCGTTCCGAGTTCTGGGATCTGAATACTGCGGACCGCGTTCTCATAGAGATCGAGCGGTCGGAGCCGCTATCTCCCGATTTACAGGCTCTCAAGCATGCCATCGAGTTTGAGTAGCCTGCTCGCCGGCTAGCGCAGCGCGACCCGACTCCCCTTCGCGTCTTCGCGTCTTCGCGTGACGAAGTCGCGAAGAACCCTAGAACTCGATTTGCGCACCAAGCTCCACCACCCGGTTTGGCGGCAGGCGGAAGAAGCGGGCGGCGCTCTCGGCGTTGCGCATCATCGAGGCGAAGAGCTTCTCGCGCCACATGGCCATGCCGCTCGGGCGAGCGGTCACGATCAGCGTTTCGCGGCCGAGGAAGTAGGTCGTGTCCATCGGCGGGATCGCCATGTGACGCTCCTTGGCGACCCGCTCGAGCAACGCAGGGATGTCCGCCTCTTCCATGTATCCGTAGCGGCAGGTGATACGGAAAATGCCTTCGCCGAGCTCTTCGAATTGCAGGCGCTCGTCATCGCGAAGGTGCGAAACCTCCTCCGTGAGCACCGTGAGGAGGATGACCTGTTTGTGGAGCGCTTTGTAGTGCTTGAGGCTGTGCAGCAACGCCGAGGGAATCACCTCGCGCGTGCGGTGCATGAAAACCGCCGTGCCGGGCACCCGCACGGGCGAGTGTCCGCGCAGCGACGTCACGAACATCTCGGGCGAGAGCGACCCCTCACGAAGACGCGCGTTGAGAATCTGCCTCCCCTTCCGCCACGTCGTCATGATGATGAAGACGACCGTAGCGATGAGAAGCGGGAACCAGCCGCCGTCGGCGATCTTGAAGAGGTTCGCGCCGAGGAAGGCCAGATCGCCGAACAGGAATCCCGCCGTGATCGCGCCCGCCAACGCCACGCTCCAGTGCAGCTTGTCGCGCGCCACGACGTAGGCCAGGATCGTCGTGATGATCATCGTCGTGCTGACCGCGACGCCGTACGCGCCGGCCAGATTCGTGGAGCTGCGAAAGCCGATCACCAGCGTGATCGTCGCCAGCATCAGCGTCCAGTTCACGTTCGGCATGTAGACCTGGCCGATCTCGGCACGCGACGTGTGGATGATCTCCATGCGCGGCAGATACCCGAGCTGAATGGCCTGCCGCGTCAGCGAGAAAACGCCCGAGATGATGGCCTGCGACGCGATGACCGTGGCCACCGTCGCCAATCCAACCAGCGGATAGAGCGCCCACTTCGGCGCAAGCAGATAGAACGGATTGTGTGCCGCGGACGGCTGCCGGATCAGCAGCGCTCCCTGGCCGAAGTAATGGAGAACGAGTGAGGGTCCGACGATGTTGAACCAATCGATCTGGATCGGCTTCTCGCCGAAGTGCCCGAGGTCGGCGTAGAGCGCCTCGCCGCCGGTCGTCACGAGAAAGACCGCGCCGAGCACGAGAAACCCGTGGGGTCCGTTCGCCATGAAGAAACGAATCGCATGCATCGGATTGATCGCGAAGAGCACCGACGGCTGCCAGAGAATGCCGCGAATGCCCATCAGCGCCAGCGTCGAGAACCACACCAGCATGATCGGCCCGAAGACCGCGCCGACGCCGGCCGTCCCGCGCCGCTGGAAAAAGAAGAGAACGATCAGCACCACGATCGTCAGCGGGATCACGTACGGCTTGAAGAATGGCGTGGCGATCTCCAGCCCTTCCACCGCGCTGAGCACGGAGATCGCCGGCGTGATCATGCCATCGCCATAGAGCAGCGCCGCGCCAAAGACGCCGAGGACGATCAGCGTCCTGCGCACCGCGGCGCTCCGGCTCTTGTCCATCCCCACGAGTCCCATCAGCGCGAGGATTCCACCCTCTCCCCGGTTATCGAACCGCAGCACATAGACGTGGTACTTGAGCATCACCACGAGGACCAGCGACCAGAAGATGAGGGAGAGGATGCCGAGGACGTTCGCGGGCGTGAGCGCCACCGGATGCGATCCATAGAAGCACTCCCGCAGCGCGTAAAGGGGACTCGTGCCAATGTCGCCGTAGACGATGCCGAGTGCCAGCAGCGACAGCGAAACCAGACGGCGCCCTGACGGCTCTTCGCGTTCGTGGTGTGCGGGCGCCGGAACCTCAGTCAACCGTGATCTCCCCTGTGCGCCTTTCGGCGCGAACGGCGGAGTGTACGGTGCGCGGATGATGCCGTCTCATTAAGAATACCTAAAGCCAACGATCAGCCGTTTGCTCCTTCCGATTTGAGGCGAAGCAGGAGGAACAGCGGCAAGGCCAGCGAGACACCAACCGCCAGATTGGCGATGATGCACAACCACCAGAGCCGCACCGGCCGTTTGCGACGCTCGTAGGCGATGAATGCCCAGAGCGCGATCGACGACACCACCACGTCCGCGCCGAAAAAGGCCGACACAGGCGTGGACATGAGCTGGCGCAGGAACAGCGACATGTTCAGCCCGTGATCGAGGACGAACGGCACGAAGAAATAGTACGGAGCGGCAACTCCGGCGACGCAGAGAGCGATGTAGACGTACTTCATGACCTCATGGTAGCGCCGAGCCCGTTCGAAGCGGCGGGTACAATCCTCACCGGATGACGATCCTCCTCGGCTTTTACGCATTTGCCACCGGTGCGATCGTCGGCAGCTTTCTCAACGTCGTCATCCATCGCTATCCGCGCGAAGAGTCGATTGTCTTTCCGGGAAGCCACTGTCCGCACTGCGATGCTGCCATTCGCTGGTTCGACAACATCCCCATCATCAGTTTCGTCATCCTGCTCGGACGCTGCCGCGCTTGCGGCGCCGGCATCGCCTGGCGCTATCCGCTCGTGGAGCTCGCCAACGCCCTTTTCTATCTCGCGGTCTTTCTTCGCACCGGGCCGACCGTCGCCTTCGTCGTCGTGGCAACGATCATCTCGATGACGATCGCGCTGATCTACATCGACGCCGACATCCAGTTGCTTCCCGACATCATCGACGTTCCCGGCATCGCCATCGGCCTCGGCGTGGGCGCGCTCGGACTGGGCGTCCTTCACCCTGACCTGATCCTGGCCGACTCGCTGCTCGACTCGCTCTTCGGTGCGCTCCTCGGCGCCGCCATTCCGCTCGTCATCATCGGTACCTACTGGCTCATTCGCCATGCCGAAGGGATGGGGATGGGCGACGTGAAGATGCTGGCCATGATCGGTGCCGTCACCGGATGGCGTGCCGTGCCGGGAGTTCTGCTTGGCGCGTCTGTGACCGGCGCGCTGATCGTGTTGCCGGCGGCGCTGCGAAGCCGCGACGGCATGCGCCTCGCCATTCCATTCGGCGTCTTCCTCGGCATCGCCTTCTTGGGCGTTCTCTTCTTCGGCCCTACACTCTCGGGATGGTACGTTTCGTTCGTGCTCCGCTAACCCGCGTCGGGTTTCGCCGGGACGTTCGCCTTTTCCTCACCGGGCTCGTCGGCTTCCTGGTGGCGCTGATCTTCATCCTTCTTCTGTTGCTGCGAACCAATCTGGCGCATACCGAGGAGGCCATCGACAGGTCGCATCAGATGATTGCGGATGTGTCAGCCGAGGCGGTGAACCGGAGTGCACCGGCCGGGTTGGACACCGAGCTGCTCGTGCTGCGCGGGCGTTTCAACATTGCCGGCATCGGCGTCACCGACCGCAATGGACGAACACTCCAATCAGGTCTCCGTGAAGGCGACTTCGACGTGGTCACCAGGCTCGCCGGTCCCGGCACGCTCACGCTGCGGTTCGATGCCTCGGCACGCCGCACCGCGCATCGCGACTTCCTCCTCACGGCCGCCATCTGCATCCTTGCGGCAAGTCTCGGTATCGCGTTGCTCCTCTTTTACCTTCCTCGGGTAACCGGACCGATCGAACAGATGCTCGATGATGCCCGGGAACTGGGCGGACCGGGCGACCAGGAAGAGACGGCCTACCTTATCGACACCTTCCGGCAGTCCATCGCCACGCTGAAGAGCCAGGAGGAAGAGCTCAAGCGTCTTCACGACCGCGAGAAAACGCGCGCGGATGAGCTGGAGCGCGTGACCGGCGCGCTCACCCGCAGCCTCACCTCCGGACTGATCGTGCTCGACGCAACCGGCGCCGTCGCCGACATCAACGCCGCGGGGCGCGAGATCCTCGGCATCGACGCCGCGGCGTCCGTCGCCGGAGGCACCCTGCCAGACGCGATTCCTCTGCGCGCATTCGCGGACACGCTGCGCGATGCGTTCGAGCAGCGCGCGGCGATGAACCGGATCGAGATCAACGACCGCCAGGCGGGTACCGGCGAACCGGTCACCATCGGACTCACCACCGTCCCGCTTCGGAACGAAGGGGACGCGCTGCTCGGATTTCTGGCGCTCTTCACCGACCTCACGCCGATCCGCAGCCTCGAGGCGCGCGTCCAGGAGATGACGACGCTGGCGCAGCTCGGCGAGATCTCCGCCGGGATCGCACACGAGTTCCGCAGCTCGCTCTCCACGATCCTCGGCTACATGAAACTGGCGCGCAAGGGCGGCGTCGATGACGTCGCCGATTCGCGGCTCAGGAACGCCGAAAAAGAGGCCGCGCTGCTGCTCAAAGCCATCGAACGCCTCCTCGCGTTCGCTGGCCCCGTGCAGCTCAACGCCGAGTCGATCGAGCTACGCGCGCTCCTCGGGGAACAGATCGCTCATATCACCGACATCGACCCATCGATCGCCGTCACGCTCGAAGGGCCGGCGGTCGTCATTCAGGGCGACCGCATCCTTCTCAGCCGCGCGCTGGAGAACCTTCTGAACAACGCCGCCGATGCCGTTCGTCAGAACGGCGGCGGGTCGATCTCCGTGACCCTGCGCGACAAACCGCCGTCGGTGACGATCGCCGACGACGGCGTTGGCTTCGATCCCGCGGATGGACCGCGGTTCTTTCTTCCCTTCCAGTCGAACAAGCCGAGCGGCTTCGGGATGGGGCTTCCGCTGGCGAAGAAGATCGTCCTGCTGCATGGCGGAACCCTGCGGCTGAGCGGCGAGCCGGGCAACGGAGCCGTGGCCACGATCGAGTTCGCGACCGCGGTATAGTCTGTTACTTTATGTACCAATCATCGTGCTGACGCCAACGACCGGCGTTGCCACCACTAGATCAAACCTTCTTATTTTCATGAGCTTAGATGCTGGATCGGCCCGTGGCACCCAGCTCGCAGAAAGGCGGCCCGAATGAATCCGCAGAAATCCCGTCAGTCAGGCTTCTCGCTCGTCGAGTTGCTCACGGTCGTCGCTGTCATCGGCATCCTGGCACTCGTAACGGTGCCCAACTTCATCAGCTTCTACCAGATGAACAAAGTCAAGGCGGCGATGCGCAACTTCACCAGCGACCTGCGCACCGCGAGGCAAATGGCCATCACGAGCGGCATGCAGGCGAAGATCACGTTCACGCCGGATACATCCGCCACGGCTGCCTCGCGCGCTTACACCTTTTGGACGGGGAACAGCGCCTTCAGTGCCACTCCCACCTGGACCCAGAAGGGCAGAACCAAGTATCTCGAAGACGTCGTCTATTTCCCCAAGACCGGCCAGACCTTCAACTCCACAGGCGGCGTCTACAGCATCGTCTTCTTCCCCGACGGAAGTGTGGGGATGCCCAGCGGCACTCCTGCCCCGACGACAGCCTCGGTCATTCTGAAGACCGATCAAAAGGTGTCCAAGCCGCTCTACACCATCGACATCTCCCCGAGTGGGCGCGTCTATGCGCATTGAGGAACGAATTGCGATGAAAGCACGCCAGCAAGGTTACAGCCTGATCGAAGTACTCGTGGCCATTGCCATCACGAGTGTCGTTCTGCTCACGGTCCTCACGCTCTTCTACATGGGCCGGCGGAACGTTTACAGCGGCAAACAGACCACCTACGCCAACTCCATCGGCACGCGTATTCTCGAGGATCTCTCGGCGATGTCGGCCGACGATCTGCTCACCAACTTCGTGATCGACGACAACACGCCGCTCACCACAGTGACGCTCAGTCCCGTACCGGGCGCGGCCGGCGGCAAGATCGACTTCACCAACAGCATCCTCCGCAACACGGACACCATCAGCAGCACCACCGAGGCGTGGACCTCGACAGCCGGCCCGGCGGATGGCTATCTCACGAACTGGAAGAAGTACCTCGATCCGTCCAAGCTCACCGGAGCCACAGTCGGCATCATCATCACGCCCCGTGCCCCGACCAACCTCGTGAACGGACAACCCGCCGTTGCACCCATCACCACAGCGCAGTTCACCAAGGTGCGCGTTTACATCGCGTGGGATGAGGCGGCCAACCGCCGCCGCTACGCCTTCTTCGACACCACCAAAGTCAGGAGCTATTGACCATGAAACACCGCCGGAGCACTCCGCGTACACAGCGCGGCTTTACGCTCGTCGAGATCCTCGTGACGACGGCGATCTTCGCCATCATCATGATCGCTGCGCTTTCGGTCTATGACCAGAGCAACAAGGTCTTCAAGACCTCGACCGAGCAGGCCGACCTGCAGCAAAGCACGCGCATCGGCTTCGACAAACTGGTCAGCGACCTTCGCATGGCCGGCTTCGACTACAGCCGCGGCGGCATTCCGAACGGTGCCGGAACATTCGCCCAGCCCGACGAACAGATCGAATACGCCGGCCCAACCGCGATCGTCTTCCGCGCCAACTTCAACTACACCTCCGCTTCCGCGCAGGGAAACGGCCTGGAGCCCGCCTACACCCCCTACGACCCCGCGACGAAGGCGGCCATCTTCCCCTACGTCACGACCAGCAACACCGAGATCGTCATCTACGCGCTCAAGTCGGCCGATACGACCAAGAACACGAGCACGATCAAGTTTTACGCAGACACCGACATCCCCCGCCATGCCTATCCCGGCTCCCCCACCAATGGCGTGGAACAGACGGTCACCGTCAGCGGCATCGACACGACAAACGCCAACCCGCCGTACACGCTCTATCGGATGACCGTGGCCGATGTTCTCAATGGAAGCGCCGGCACTCCGGTGGCAGAGAACATCCGCGCGCTCCATTTCTTCTATTACACCGATCCTAAAGGGACAACGCTCCTCAAAGATCCGACCAACCCGACCGCCGACATCACCACCGGCCACGACGCAGGCGGAAACACCTTCCCCACGACGTATACGGTCACCCTGCCGGATGGAACATCGACAACCTATAACACCGGTGCGATCGGCGGTGACGGCCAGTACGACGCCAACAACAGCAACACGGTGAACGTGGGCGACCGCAATATGCGCGCCCTCATCCAGTCGATCAAAGTCGATCTGACCGGAATCAACGCCAACCCCGATGCGAAGTACACGAACCCAACCGAGACGATCGGCGCCATCAAGTCCTATCGTCAATACCAGCTTTCCGCACTCATCGTCCCGAGAAACCTCGGGCTGACCGGTTTCCCCGAGCCGAGCTATACACCGCCAGGGCCGCCCACAATCACCGGCGTATGCGTCAGCGCCTGCGCCGTTCCTGTGATCTGCTGGTCACCCCCAACCACGGGCGGCCCGGTGCTGCAATACCGCATCGCGTGGGATACCTCCACAGGCGGCTCGTTCTCCAGCGGCGTCAACATCACGGACATGACCATCAACTCCTATGTCATCGGGGATGACGGAGTCATGGATCCGTCCCTGACCTGGTATTACAGGATGACGGCGCAGAACGACAACGGATCGAGCGTTCCCAGCGATCTTGTGGCGATTTCGCCCACGAACAGGACGCGGCCGCTGCCGCCATCCGGCCTCGCGGCAACCAAGGCCACAACGCAAGCTGCCATTACGCCTGGCAACGTCGATTACGCGATCGGTCTGTCGTGGTTTGCGCCGTCGCAGAATGACCCGGCAAAGTCGGGGAGTAACTGCACGGGCGGTGGCTGCGCGACCGACGGAACAACGATCCCGCCGCAAGAAGTCATCCGTTACAAGGTCGCCCGAGGATTGACCTCAACCTTCGACCCCACCAAAGGCGAAGGCGTGATCATCCTCGACATCTCCTCGAAGTCGCAGCCCGCTGTCGTCGCACCCGGCTCATCCGTTCCGTGGCGCGACACAGCCGCTGGCTTGAGCTCGCTTTTCCCTCCCGGCACTTGCGTTCCGTACTACTACCGCGTCCTGGCGCAGGACCGCTGCGCGGCCAATCCGAATTACAACGCCAGTGGACAGACCAGTGACTCGGTCAGCGACTGGTCGCCGGCCGTTGGAAGCCTAACCCAGGTCTCGGGCCAGGCCTACGACGCCGGACCGACCGTACAGGCTTCCGCGCCTGCGACCGTCAGCATCGGCGCGGCCTCGCTTTGCCCCCCCGTCGGGACCTGCACGATTTACCTGAATTGGTCTCAGGTCGGTACGGACAACGCCGGAAATGCCATTGGAGTCGACAAGTACCGCATTCAACGCTTCAAGAAGATCGTCACCGATCCCGACTACACTCCGGACACCTCGTTCGGCACGGGTGGCTACCTCGATCAGAGCGGTAAATCACAAATTAATACCGGCACCCTCTCCTATACCGACTCCGCTCCGGGCGCCGACTCCAATGGCCAGCCGCTCTATTACAAGTACATCGTTACTGCCAACGACTGCCGGCTCGGCATCGACTCGGCGCCTGCGTACTACCCTCCCCTCTGTGCCCCGCAGATCAATCCGGTCATTCAACAGAATGGCGCAAAGAGCTCCACCTCCGGCGACTCGCCTTCACAGGCATGGGTCTTCAATTCCGGCGACACCATCACCGTCAAGCCAGCCACCGGCGGCGTTGCCATCACGAAGGTGGTGTTCAGCCTCTACACCTATCCGGGTCTGGTCCTCGTCGACACCAAGACACCTGCCGCGTCGCCGAACTTCGTCTACACATACGGAGACCAATCCGACAATCAGACTTATTACATGAAAATGGACATCACGAGCAGCACCCCCTGTACGGAGACACACGTTAAATACATCCAGGATCAGCCGGCAGCGTCCTGCTCGTTCCAGAACCAGGCCGCGCCGGTGCCGACGGAAAGCGGCGGACAAGGCAACGCCCTCATTGCCACGTCGACCATGGCGATCACGAACGGTGGCGCAGACACGATGACGCTCAATGGTCAAAGCTACCAGCTCACGTTCATCGATCCTGACGGGAATCACGCTGACATCACGTTGCTGTCGGTCACGTTCTCGACGGTTGTCTCGGGCACGACCAACGTGTGGACGGATACGCTGACCACACCGCCTGGACCGAGCACGATCACCCACTTCTTCCCGAACGCTTCGCCGGTACTCACCGTAGCAGCGTCCGGCACGCTGACCGTGACGGCCAAGTGGACGTACTCGAAGCAGGACAGCGGCAGTCCGCCTAAGAACAGAGCCCCCATCACGAAGTCGCCGATGACGAAGTTCTGTATCGGCTACACGATTCCGAGCGAGGCCGGCGTGGTGAAGAAATGCAATGCGGTCGGGCAGGCGGCATCGTCGCTGAATCCGACTTCCTGCGATTGAGGATGATGGCCATGAAGAAGATGCGACGTAACAAGCGCCTTTCGAAACGCGACCGCGGCTCCGCGCTGCTCGTCAGCCTGATGGTCATTGTCGGCCTCTCGCTGCTCGGCCTCGGCTTCGTCGCCATCTCGGAGACCGAGAGCGCGATCGCGCGCAATCAGCAGAATGCTCTTCAGACCCAGGCGGTAGCCGAGGCGGGGGCGAAGCTCGTCGTCGAATGGTTCCAGGACCCGGTATGGGGACAAAGCATCGGCGGGATGCCGCTGAACACAGCTGCCAACGCCAATCTCGGTGCTACGAAAGTGACGCGCGTCTCCGGCGACTACAGCGGCGTCTACAAGCCGTCGTCGACGACGTTGCTCTTCGACAAGCCGTACCGCCCCGATCCCTCGAACCGTTTTTTCGCCGACGAGAACACAGGCGATATCGTCATCAACCGTACGACAGACCTGACCACCATCACCAGGGTCAATAGTGTCCTGTTCGGCTCCTCCACGGAAGACACCCGCAGCGGCGAGATCACCGAGATCCGGATCTACGCTCCGCCCAGCATCGGCGGCGTCCTGAAGCAGAATGGCAGCGCCCTCAATCCGGACGGAACGCCCCAGATGTTCTGGACCGGACCGGTACAACGCTTCGGGCTGGCCACGATCAAGGTAACGGCAATGCAGTTCCGCGATCCCACCGGAGACAAGAGCGCCGCCAGCAACATCATTTCCCGTCATTCCATCCGCCTCGTCGTCGGGGAGCTTCCCCTGCCCATTCCGGCTGGCCCGATTCAGGGCAACGCCAACGTCTCTTTCGGCGGCAACTTCCAGGTCCACTGGGGCTTGGAGACCTCCACCGGAGACCTGCAGACGTCCGTTGCCAGAGTCGCCCTCCCCTGGGCGAATGCTTTCGAACGTCCTCATTTCGAGCACGGCTATGAGCCTGGTACAGGCGTCGATTCCGTCTCCGTCATGAGCGGTGGCAGCGGCTACGCCACCGCACCTACGATCACGATTGCTCCTCCTCCGGCGGGCGGCACCCAGGCAACCGCCACAGCCAACATAACGAACGGCATCCTCACCTCGGTCACGATGACGCCGGTGACGGGCTTCGGTTCGGGTTACGACATGCAGAACCCCCCCGCGATTACCGTCACCGGCGGTGGCGGAACCGGCGCCTCCCTGCAAGCGAATGTTGGCTCCGAAGCATGGCCGCAGACGGCCGGGCAGTTCGACAACGCTGACTTTTTCCACGAATTGCTCGGTAAGAGCTTCGAAGATCCCTGGTACGGGGCGCGCTCGATCGGTGACAACAGCACCGATGGTACGAACCAGCCCGGGGATGCCCCGATGTGCAACAACTACAACATCCAGGCCGACGACCAGTCCACGAGCACCCCTTACTGGGCGTTCCAATGGCAGTCGGTGAACAACTACCCGTGGCAGAAACGAATCATTTTCCCGGTGATCAAGTACGACTACTGGAAGAGAATCGCCAAACAGGGACGCGGTTACAAGGGCATCTATTACTTCACGTATGACACGACATCCAGCAGCACCGCCCCCACGTTCAAGCGCTTCGGTTCCGGTCTGTCAAAGCCGATGTCGTACTGGGCGAACTCACTGGCCACCACCGGCTCCGGTCTCGGCGCTGGCCTCTACTTCTTCGACTCGATCGATGGCTCGAACCCGCAGTCGTTGACTGGTGCGGCCAAGACCGCCAAGCTGACACCGGCGGAGTCCTGGAACTCACAAGACTTCAACAAAGGTTTCCTCATGGAAGGCTTTGTTTACATGAACACTGTCTCGTTCGGTACGACAGGGCAGGGTCAGGCGCCTGCGTACGATGCGAACTTCCCCGGCGAACCATTCCGCGACATCGGCGCTCCGCAATGGGACGTCGCCACCAATGCGTGGAAGCAATGCCCCCCCAATTCGGGCATTCCATGCCGTGTCGGCGCCGGCGACGGCATATTCACCTGCCCCGACCTCAATAACAACGGTAAGTGCGACATCGTGGTGATGCAGGCGCCCACATGGGCCTCGCATGACCCCAATACGTTATCCCACGTCTCGCCGTTCACGATGCCGAACGGTAACGTAGCCTTCATCGAGAAGACATGGAAGTCCCCCGCTGTGGCCACCGCCGAGTACGGAGCGCCATGTACTCTTCCGAACAAGACGACGTATGACGGTACAAACCCGGCGGCAACGGATTGCTCGGAACCGCACGAGCCATACTTGAATTTGATTTACCCCGACCAGGCAATGGACAGCAACAACCAGCCGGCCCGGGTAACTGTGGGATGGGAGGACCCAAAGAGGCAGACGTACCGGGCGAAGCTTGCAGGCGTCACCTGTTCGGCCAGCTCGAGCGTGAACGACTGCACGTCGAATGGCTATGACCTCGATGGCGCGCGCGTCGATCTGAACGTCATCCTCTACGGTGTTCTCTACAACGAAGGGCAGTACAAAGCAGACGGCAATGCCGCCTACTATGGCTCGGTCCTGATTCAGGACAACATCGTCAGCGGCAGCGGCACGGCCGATGTCTGGTTCGACGAGAAGCTGATCAAAGGCTCGTGGGCACCGCCAAACATGCCACGCGTCATTGTCTTCAACGAACAGACCGACGAGGAACAGCAATAAAGTAACGGTGGGGGCGGAGAGGTTTTCGCCCTCCCACTAGTGTCACGTCCATTTTTGAAAACGTGTCTGCCGCCCGCTGAAGCGGACTTCGCAAATTGAAGGACCGATCCCGAAACCCCCGGCTGAAGCCGGGGGCTACGGATCTCACAACCGTGACACGTTCGATTCCGTTCAGACAGTATCGGGTTCCCGTGGTCAGCGGCGATCCCCGTCGTCACCGTGCACGAAGTTCCGGCAAGCAATCCATGAGGTCCGCCGTCACCGTGCACGAAGTTCCGGCAAACAACCGATGATGAGATCCGTCGTCATCGTGCACGAAGTTGCAGCAAACCACCGATGATGAGATCCGTAGCCCCCGGCTTCAGCCGGGGGTCTTCGCGAACGTCCCGTCAGCCCAAGCCCGCTTCAGCGGGCGACAGAATGATTCCGCGGAAGACATACCCAGCGATCCCGCCGTCATAGTGCGCGAGGGATTCCGGCAAGCAACCGATGATGCGATCCGCCGTCATCGTGCACAAAGTTCCAGCAAACCGCCGATGATGAGATCCGTAGCCCCCGGCTTCAGCCGGGGGTCTTCGCGAACGTCCCGTCAGCCTAAGCCCGCTTCAGCGGGCGACAGAATGATTGCGCGGAAGACCTACCCAGCCGCGATTCCCGCCGTCATCGTAGGCGAGGTTTCCGGCAAGCAACCGATGATGCGATCCGCCGTCATCGTGCACGATGTTCCGGCAAACAACCGATGATGAGATCCGTAGCCCCCGGCTTCAGCCGGGGGTCTTCGCGAACGTCCCATCAGCCCAAGCCCGCTTCAGCGGGCGACAGAATGATTCCGCGGAAGACATACCCAGCGATCCCGCCGTCATCGTGCACGGCTTTCCGACAAGCAACCAATGTGATACGACACTAGCCCGGACCGCCGACTTCGCGCGCTCACCGCCGGGCGAGACGCCCGTCGGCCGCAGGCGAGACGCCTGCACTCCTTTACTCGGCGGAGGGGGGCTCGGGGTTGCGGCGGGTACGTTTTCGGTCCGCTGAAGGGCTCAACGTGGCCGCGGGGCCGGTCCTGATCTCCGTCACCAGGGATCGATCCGAGGGCGGATACTGGTACACCTCGGGCGCCGTGACCGTGGGATTCTTTTTCAGCCACTTCCTCGCGTACAACTCATGGTCGGCGACATCGAGCAGGCGTTCCACCGTCGGCTCTTCGATCAGCGCGGAGCAGCCGATTCCCATCGTCACGTTGATGCGCAGCGTCACCTCGCCGACCGTCCACTGCAGCTCCGACAGCTCTGAGACCAGCCGTTCGGCGACGCAACGGGTTTCGTCCACGCCGAGGTTCAGCACGAGCAGCACGAACTCATCGCCGCCGTAACGGGCGATGACGTCGTCGGTTCGCGTCCGGCGGAGAAACAACGCACCGATATCCTTCAGCACCCGGTCGCCGGTGAGATGACCGTAGGTGTCGTTGATTGCCTTGAATTCATCCACGTCAAAAAGGACGATGCCGATGCTGTTCAAGCCGGCCATCTGCCGCTCGGCCTGTTCGAAAAAGAACCGGCGCGTGGCAACTCTTGTCAGCTCGTCCTGATTGGCGATGTCGCGCCACTCGCGGGCATCGGCATCATGAGCACGCTGCCGCGCCAGCATCCGTCGCGCCGCCGCTACCTTGGCGGCCACTTCGACCTCGGTGCATCCCTTGGCCAGGAAATCGTCGTAGCCGAGGGTCAGCGCGTTGATCTTTACGGCCGGCCGGTCGTGCGCCGTCAGCATCACGGCATACAAGCCACTGGTCGAAGGCTCCGCGCGAACCGCCGCGATCAGTTCCAGCCCGTCCTTCTTCGGCATCTCGAAGTCGGAGATGAGCATGTCGAAGTCGCCGCCCCGCAGCCAGTCGAAAGCCTGGGCACCGTCCACCGCGGTCGCAACGTCGAGCCCAAGGCGCCTGGCCATCGCCGAAAGCCACATCCCGAAGTTTTCGTCGTCTTCGGCAATGAGCACACGAATACGTTCCGACGACGACTCCGGAGGAAGGTCACTACGGCGGCGAAGGGCGGCGCTCAACTGGTAACCAAACATTCAATATCGCCGCCAGAGCTGCCAGCGTGCGTGATGCCGGTCACAACGGGAGTCGCGGGTCGGGAGTCGGGGGTCGGAGTTGGGGGGTGGGGTGTAGGGAGTGGGGAGTGGGAGCAACGTCGGTCCGGGAATCGCTGATCGGGTGTCGGGTGTCGGAGCCAGTTGATCATTTCGAACGCTCCGACCCCCGACCCCCGACAAACGACTCCCTCGTTCTCCCACCCCCCACTCCCCACCCCCCACCCCCTTGAACCGGGAGTCGCGGGTCGGGTGTCGGGTGTCGGAGCAGTTGATCAATCGAATGCTCCGACCCCCGACCCCCGACAAACGACTCCCCCCACCAACCCCGCCGCCCCTCCTCTGCACTAGCGAGGGGCGGCATGAAAAAGACAGAACGAGCGAACTACTCGTCCTTCACCGCACGATCCAACGCCTCGTTGAATTCATCGGAATACTCGTCCTCACCCACCGGCTCCGGCTCATCTACCGGCTTGGAAGGAACCATGTTCGAAGCGAGGAAGCCCCTGGCTCCGGGTGGTAGTTCTGACGATCCAGTAGTAGGCGCTGGCGCTGGTCCGGGGTGAGCCGGGGTCGATGGTTTGCGACGGTTGAGAACTTTCTTCACCGCGCGCCCCATCGTCGCGACATACGGATTCAGTGGGGCGGCATCGGGACGCTTGGCGTACGCCTTGGCCCATGCAATGAAAATGAGAGCCTGCCCCGCTACCTCAGCCTGATCACGGTCGACGGTGAACTGCATTCCGTCGGTCAGCGCGGCAAGGCGTTGGATCACTGGTGCAAAGGCATCGCGCCGGCGCAGCGACAGTTTGGCTGCCGCGACGTCGAAGATGTTGCGCTCCGCTGCCGGTCCAAAGGACGTGACCGTGGCGATGGTCGGCACCACCAGCTCCCGAGCGAAGCGCGCCATTCCGGCCACGCGCCGGATGTCGTTCTTGTCGTGATGCTGGAAGTTAGGGACCATTGCCTCGAATTCGTCGATCCTCGCGAGAAGCTCTGCCGCGAGCTCCTCGGGGGTGAGCGGTTCTGGCGGTGCCGGATCGCCGGCAGCCTGGACGGGTTGTGGGGTTGACGGGTTGACGGGTTGCGGTTGACTGTTGCTTTGACTGCTCTCGATTTCGTCCATCGTCACCTCAATGAACCACGTGGCGTGGACACTCCACGTGGGTTGGTTAACATCTTTCCGTGGCCGTCGGCGACGCGCCGCCGGTCCGGGACCTTTGAGTACTCGAAAAAGTAGACGCACGAGCCCGCCAGAGGTTCCATGAGGAGGAGAAGAATGACGCTACCTGGGAGGAGAGAACGGCGCTAACTTGAGTGGCGTCAATAGGTTCGCTGTTAACTAAGATTTCTGAAAGTTTTTTTCGCTGCAGCATCGTTCGCGCGTCGAATCAAATCTCTTGATGACGGGATCAAATGTTTTGTTGGCCGAGTCAAATCCTTTGATGGCGGCATCAAATGTCTTGATGGCCGAGTCAAATCTTTTGATGGCGGCATCAAATGCTTTGATGACCGAGTCACATCTTTTGATGGCGGCATCAAGTGTTTTGATGACCGAGTCAAATCCTCTGATGGCGGCATCAAGTGTTTTGATGAGCGAGTCAAATCTTTTGATGGCGGCATCAAATGTTTTGATGGCCGAGTCACATCTTTTGATGGCGGCATCAAGTGTTTTGATGACCGAGTCAAATCTTTTGGTGGCGGCATCAAGTGTTTTGATGGCCGAGTCACATCTTTTGATGGCGGCATCAAATGTTTTGGTGGCCGAGTCACATCTTTTGATGGCGGCATCAAATGTTTTGATGACCGAGTCAAATCTTTTGAGTCGAAAGTATCGATTTTGGAACACGCCGCGGTAAAATTTGCCGAACACACCCATCTGCTACATCTGCGTCATCTGCGGATCAATCAGGTGGGACCAATCCGCGGTCGCAGATGTACGCAGATAAAAGCTTTCAAACCCGCAACATCCGCCGCCTCCGGCACTCCCGGAATCGGACCCTTCCCTCCCCCGTTGTAAGCACACTCCGCCGCATCGGGAACTTTTCGCGACCTGCTGCGTCGAAGAGTCAGGACACGTCGGGAACCTTTCGTGACGTGATCCGTCGAAGAGTCAGGACATGTCGGGAACCTTTCGTGACCTGATCCGTCGAAGAGTCAGGACACGTCGGGAACCTTTCGTGACGTGATCCGTCGAAGAGTCAGGACATGTCAGGAACCTTTCGTGATGTGATCCGTCGAAGAGTCAGGACACGTCAGGAACCTTTCGTGATGTGATCCGTCGAAGAGTCAGGACACGTCAGGAACCTTTCGTGATGTGATCCGTCGAAGAGTCAGCGGAAACGAACAAATGCCCGAGTTCATCGTCAGAGTCGGAACACCCGACGGAGTCATCACCGAGCGCACCGTGCAGGCCATGAGCATCCGCGCGGCCGAAGAAGACCTGCGCCAGCAGGGAATGCACGTCTTCGATGCCCGGCGGGGCCGCATGTCGCTCCGCGATCTGCTTCCTCGGGGCGGAAAGATCATCTCCACCGAACGATTCCTTCTCTTCAACCAGGAGCTTCTGGCGCTGGTCAAGGCCGGCCTTCCGATCCTGCAGTCGTTCGACATCATGCTGGAGCGTCAGAAGAATCTCCGCTTCAAGGAAGTGCTCACCGACGTCCGGGAGAAGCTGAAGTCGGGAATCGCCCTCTCCGACGCCTTCGCGTCCTACGGCGATGCCTTCCCGCCCATCTATTCGACGTCGCTGCGCGCTGGCGAGCGCTCGGGCGATCTCGAAGGCGTGCTCCGGCGCTTTCTTCGCTATCAGAAGATCATCGTCAACCTGCGGAAGCGGGTCGTCGGCGCCCTGATCTATCCCTCGGTGCTCGTGCTCCTCTCCATCGGCATGGTGCTGGTCATGCTGACGAAAGTCATCCCCAAGTTCGCCGAGTTCTACGCCGGCTTCGGGGCGGACCTTCCCTGGTTCACACAGTTCATGATCAACATCGCGAACGGGCTGAACACCAACCTCCCCATCTTCCTGGTTGTCTGCGCCGCGGCATTCTTTTTCACCCGGCGTTGGATACGAGGAGGGGGAAGGGTGACGTGGGACAGGCTCAAGTTGAAGATTCCCCTGGCCGGCGGAATCCTTCACAGATTCGCCATCATGCAGTTCACGCAGTCGCTGGGTACACTTCTGGCCGGCGGAACGCCGATGGTGCCCGCCATCGAGATCGCCTCGCAATCGGTGACCAACCAGCTCGTAGCCTCGAAGATCTTCGGAATGGTCCAGAACGTGCGCGAGGGCGAGCCGCTGTGGCGCTCGCTTGAAAACACCAAGGCCATGAGCGATCTGGCCATCGAAATGATCAAAGTGGGGGAGTCGACCGGCGCCCTCACGGAAATGCTCGGAAATGTCAGCGAGTTCTACGACGAGGAAATCGAATCCCATCTCACGCGAATCGTTGCGGCGATCGAGCCGCTCATCCTCGTTTTCATGGGCGCCGTCGTCGCCATTCTGCTATACGCCTTCTATCTCCCTCTGTTCCAGCTCAGCAACGTAGCCCAATAAAACATGGCCACAGATCCTCGCACGCTGCTCTACAAGACTGCAGACCCGGCCGGTGAGACCGCGCGCGCCCAGCGCATGGCCGCCCAGTACGGCTTCGACTTCGTGAACCTCGAGCACTTCGTGGTCGATCACGAGCTCTTCCGCAACATCCCGCTCGAGCTGATGATCCGCTACCAGTTCCTGCCCGAGAAGCGCGAGAACGGCCACATCGCCGTCGTCGTCGGCGATCCGACCGACGTCCTCAAGCTCGACGAACTGGAACTGCTTCTCGGCGCACCGCTCAAAGTCCGCGTAGCTTCACCGGCGGCCATCCGCGACAAGCTGCAGAAGTCCGAATCGACCCAGCGCGTCCTCGATGAAGCCACGGAAGGCTTCCGCATGACGCTCGTCGGCGAAGACGAGGAAGGCGAAGAGACGCTGACGATCGACTCGATCACGGCGCAGGAATCGTCGCCCATCATCAAGCTGGTCGACTCCATCGTATTCAACGCCATCCAGCGCCGGGCCTCGGACATTCACATCGAGACCCGCGACAACGAGGTCGTCGTCAAGTACCGCATCGACGGCGTCCTTTACGAAGCGCTCGAGCCGATCGACAAACGCCACCACACCACCATCATCTCGCGCATCAAGGTCATGTCCGAGCTCGACATCGCCGAGAAGCGCGTCCCGCAGGACGGACGCTTCAAGCTCCGCATCACCGGCCGCACCATCGACTTCCGCGTCTCCATCGTCCCCACCACGCACGGCGAAGACTCGGTCATCCGTATCCTCGACAAGGAGTCGATGAACTCCGACTTCAAGAGCCTTCGTCTCGACGTTCTCGGGTTCGATGAAGAGATGCTGCTCAAGTTCCGCAAGTTCATCAAAGAGCCGTACGGCATGGTGCTCGTCACCGGCCCCACCGGCTCGGGCAAGACGACCACGCTCTACGCAGCCCTCTCCGAGATTCAGACCTCGGAAGACAAGATCATCACCATCGAAGACCCGGTCGAGTATCAGCTTCGCGGCATCACGCAGATCCCGGTCAACGAGAAAAAGGGACTGACGTTCGCGCGCGGCCTCCGGGCCATCCTCCGTCACGACCCCGACAAGGTCATGGTCGGCGAGATCCGCGACGAAGAGACGGCCGCCATCGCCGTTCAGTCCGCACTGACCGGCCATCTCGTCTTCACCACCGTTCACGCGAACAACGTCGTCGACGTTCTGGGCCGCTTCCTCAACATGAAGGTCGATCTTTACAACTTCGTTTCAGCACTCAACTGCGTACTCGCGCAGCGGCTCGTTCGCAAGATCTGCGACTCCTGCCGGCACGAGGTGTCCTATCCCGACTCGTTCATCATCGAGTCAGGTCTCGACCCCAAGAGGTACCAGGGGAAAATGTTCCAGGAAGGCGTCGGCTGCATCGATTGCAACGGCACCGGATTCCACGGACGGGCGGCGATCTCGGAACTTCTCGACCTCTCCGATCGTATTCGAACCATGATTCTCGACCGCCGTCCCGCTTCGGAGATCAAAAAAGCAGCAAAAGAAGAGGGAATGATGTTCCTTCGCGAATCGGCTCTCAAAAAAGTGATGTCAGGACAGACCACGTTGCGTGAGATCAACAAGGTCACCTTCGTGGAGTGATATGGCGCGCTCCTACCCACCAGACGTCGTCGTTCTCGACCGAGACTCCCTCATCCACGTCCGTGTAGGACGGGGCCGGAAAGACGCGAAGATTCTTCAGGCGAAGAGCTATGCGCTTCGCGATGATGTCTTCGCGCCGGGCGTGGTCACGCCCGCCCTGCAAAACGAAGCGGTGTTCGCCGATGTATTGCGCCGCCTCAAGCTGGAAACGGGACGATGGGACAAGGTCTCCATCCTCGTCCCCGACTCCTGGATTCGGATGAACATCATCGAGCTCCAGTCCGTGCCCGAGCGCGCCAGCGAGGTCGAAGAGGTCATTCGCTGGAGCCTCCGCCGGACAATGCCGATCGATCCCTCGCTGCTGCGCCTTTCGTACGAGGTATTGACCCGCACACCTCCGCGCGTGCTCGCCTTCAGCGCAGTGGAAGCAACGCTCGCCGCGATCGAGCGCCTCTTCGTGGCTGCCGGCGTCGAGGTCATCCTCCTCGAGCCCTGCGGCCTGAACATCTGGAATGCCATCACCAGCCGGGAAGCATTGACGACGCGCGACCGGATTTTCTTCTACATCCGGGCGAACGACTTCACCACCGCCGTCTTCCGCGGCCCGCAGCCGCTGTTCATCCGTTCGCGCAACCTGGATGGGGAGCGCTCGCTCGAGCAGGAGATCAAACTCTCCGCAACGTATCTTCGGGATTCTCTGCAGACGAGCTCGATCGAAAACTGCTACGTCGCCGGCAACGACGTGAGCGGAAGCGTGGTGGAAGCAATCGGCGCCGAGTTCTCCGCGCCTGTCAGGAAGATCACGCTGCGCGACGTGGCGGAACAGGTGCCCGGGGACAGCAGCCAGTACGAAGCCGAGCTGACCGCGGCCACAGGAGTTTTCACCGGGTGAAACCGATTCATCTCAATCTCGCCTCGCGGCCGTTCCGCGACTACCGGCCCGTCTACGCGGCCGTGGTGGTCATGGCACTGCTGACTGCATTTCTCGCTCTCAACAACGTCGATACACTGCTTCGCTACCGGACGGAGACGAAGACGACGCGCGCCGACATCAGTCAGCTCGAACAGCAGACTGCCGACGAGCGGCAAAAAGCGGACGCGCTCGCGCAGCGGCTTCGCGGCGTCGATCTCAAGCTTCTGTCGACGCAAACGGAGTTTGCCAACACGCAGCTCGCCGAGCGCGCATTCTCGTGGAGCGAGCTGCTCGACCGCCTCGAGCGCGTCCTCCCCGACGATGTTCGCCTTCAGTCGGTAACCCCGACGTTCGACAAGGACGGGCTCGTTCACCTCACCATGATGTGTGTTGCCAAATCCGGCACCGGCCTTTCCTCAACGATCAATCACTTCAACGGTGACTCACACTTCGCCAACGCGTTCCCCTCGAGCGAGGTGGTGGAGGCGACCGGTGAGCGCCGCATCTCGCTCAGCGTCGATTACCGCCCCACGATCACCAGGAGCATCGAATGATCTGGCGTGAAAAGCGGATTCTCCTGATCGTCCTCGGCGTGCTTCTGCTCGCAAACACGCTCTTTTTCTTCACCTACCGCGTGCAGTACGTGAGCCGCCTCCAGGACCTCGACGCCACAAAAGAACAGGCCCAGGGCCGTTTGCAGCAGGCTCGGCTCGCGCGCGTCACGGCCGAGCAGCAGCTCGCTGCGTACAAGAAGGTGCAGACCGACCTGCAGCTTCTCTACAACGAACGGTGGGCGACGCCCATGCAGCGGCTGACGACCCTGATCGACGAGGTCAAGAAACTCTCCGCGGCCAGCCACCTCGAACCGCCCAGCTACGCCTTCTCGAGCTCGGAGACGAAGACCACCAGCGTCAAAGGATCCATCGGGACGACCACGGTCGGCATCACCTACACGGTCGTGGGAACGTACGAGCAGATACGGCGCCTGATCAACCTGCTGGAGCTCTCCGATCAGTTCGTGATCATCGATGGAATCACCCTGGTCAGCAGCGGCGTGACAGCCGATAAGACTCTCACCCTCAACATTCGACTCAAGACCCTGTTCCGCGATACGCGCGGCATCGCGCCAACCGCGAACAGGCAGATGTGATGGACTGGATGAACTGGAAAACCTGGGCAGCGATCGGTGCGATTCTCATCGCGATCTTCGCGATCTACGGCTACGCCTCGAATTCGGGCGGCGGCGATACCGCTCCCCCTCTTACCGCCGCGACCCAACCCAGGAAGCCGGCGTCCGGAAATGCAGCTCGTACGTCCACGGCCGCCGGCACACCGGGAGTGCCGACGCTGCACATCGAACTGCTCGATCCTCAGAGCGGCAGCTACAAAAGCACGCGCAATCTCTTCACCTTCAAAGAGCCGCCGCCTCCGCCACCTCCGCCACCGGTGAAAGTCGCACCGCCGCCGCCCGATCAGGATCACGACGGCATCCCTGATTTCCGCGACAACTGTCCGTCGGTCTACAACCCCGACCAGGCAGACAGCGATCACAACGGCAAAGGCGACGCCTGCGACGAAGAGTGGAAAGCTTACAAACTGCTTCATCCGGATCCGCCGCCCAAGCCGGTTCCGCCCCAATTCACATTGAAGTACATCGGCACGTTCGGCCCCGCCAGCAATCCGATCGCGACGTTCAATGGCAACGGCCAGATCGTCAACGTTCGGGTAGGCGAGACCTTCGACGGAAAGTTCATCCTGCTCAGCATCGGGATCGAGTCCGTGGAGATCGGCTACGTCGGGTTCCCGACAGACGTCAAAACGCGCGTGCCGCTCGGCCAGTGACCTTTTGAATCGCGAATCGTCTAAGTATTCAGATAAGGAGGGAGTCGGTTTTCGGGAGTCGGGGGTCGGAGAGAATTTCAATCACGGTTTTCTCCGACCCCCGACCCCCGACCTCCCACTCCCGTAAAAACATGAACCAGACCAGACTCGGAATCACAGCATTGGTGTTGTCGCTCACGATGTTCTCCTGCACGAGCTACAACGCGTTTCAGAAGGCCAAACACGCCGAAACGTCGAAGGATTGGGACGCGGCCGTCACTGAATACCAGAAGGCACTCGACGTCGATCCATCGAATGCGCTCTACCGGATCAATCTGTCGCGCGCCAAGCTCGAAGCGTCGCGCGTGCATTTCGAGAAGGGGAAAGACCTGCGCGCCGCCGCCGCGAGTGCGCGCGGAGCCGATGTTGTCCGGCTCATGCAGCTCGCCGCAACGGAACTGGAGATCGTCATCCGGCTCGATCCCACCAATCAGTTTGCCGCCAGCGAATACAGCAAGACCGTGGCGACCCTTCAGGACCTGGCCAACGCCGGCAAGCCTGCCTCGATCGACGAGCTCAAGCGCCGCGCCAAGGCCAACATCACGAAGTCGGCACCGCCGCAGCTCAGCCCCACCTCCGATCAGCCGATCTCCCTCTCCTTTCCTCAGGAGCGCCCGATCAAAGAGATCTACAAGGCACTCGGAAACGCCTTCGGAATCAACATCCTCTTCGATCAGGCCGTGAAGGACGACCGCATCGCCATCGAGCTGAAAGACGTTACTGCGCAGCAGGCCCTCGAGCGCGTCATGCAGGCCGCCAACCATTTCTACAAAGCGCTCGATGAGCACACGATCATCGTCGTTCCCGACAATCCCCAGGCCCGCCGCGACTACGAGGATCTCGTCATCCGCACGTTCTATCTCTCGAACGGAGATGCCGAGCAGGTCACGAACGTCGTCCGGACGATGATCGAGGCGCGCAACGTCTTCCCGCTCAAAGCGCTCAACGCCATCACCATTCGCGACACCGCAGATAAGGTGCGCATCGCCGAGAAGATCATCGAAGCAAACGACAAGGCCCGGGCCGAAGTCGTCGTCGACGTCGAGCTCCTGCAGATTGACCTCGACAAGCAGCGCGACATCGGCGCGGTCGTGCAAGGCCTCGGTTCCGCCTCCGCTCCCGGAACGTTCGGAGTGGACCTCCCGAAGGACAAGGACGGCAACACGCTTCCCTCCAACCTCGATTCACTCCGCGCCCTGAAGAGTGCCAATTTCCTCTTCACGATCCCGTCGATCTCCTACAACTTCATCAAGAGCGTCGGCAACACCGAGACGCTTGCGAACCCCGAGCTCCGTATCTCCGAGGGAGAGAAGGCCACGCTGCACATCGGCCAGCGCGTTCCCGTTCCGGTCACGACATTCACCACCGGCGTGCAGAGCGGATCGCTGGGAAGCCTTCCGGCGACGTCGTTCCAGTACCAGGACGTCGGCATCAAAGTATCGATCGAGCCGCGCGTACACCACAACAACGAAGTGACGCTCAAGCTCACCGTCGAGGTTTCCGACATCGCCGCCGCGGTCTCGGCCGATGCTCCGCCGGCATTCAACACACGCACGATTGAAGCAACGATCCGCCTCAAAGACGGCGAGACGAACTTCCTGGCAGGACTGATTCAGGACACGAACCTGACTTCGAGCAACAAGACGCCCTTCCTTGGCGACATCCCCATCCTCGGCCGGCTCTTCACGAAGGATCACTCCACGCGGCATCGCACCGACCTGATGCTGACCATGACGCCTCATATCGTCCGCAAGCCCGACATCACCGAGGATGACCTCGCCCCGATGTGGGTGGGGACACAGAGCAACCTGAGCTTCCGCGGACTCTCGCCGCGTCTCGAATCGCAGACCACCGCCGATCCGTTCACGCCGCCGCCGAGCTCGCAGCAATTCCGCACCGGCGCGGTCGATTCGGATGGCAACCCGGTTCAGCCGCAAACGATCGTCGTCCCGCAGGGCTCCGCTCCGACGGATCCCTTCAAGCCCCCGACACCGAACGCGCCGCCCGCAAATCCACCGACGAATCCGCAGCCGGAGAGCCGGCTGTTGACTCCATCGACCGGCACGGTCGTCGCCCAGTCGGTCGCAAACGGCGCCACGAATCTGACCGACAGCAGCGGGCTCGCGCCACGCATCCAGCCGCAACCGATGCGGATGGCCTTCAAACCAGGCGAAGAGAAGATGTGGAACGTCGTCGGAATGGACCTCGAAGGTCTGTCGGCGACGCAACTTCTGCTTCACTACAACCCGCAGACGCTCGATGTCAGCGAGGTCGTTTTCGGCTCCGCCCTGACGATCGATCTGAAGACCCCACCCATCGCCACAATCGATCGCGAGCACGGAACCGTGCGCATCTCGTCATCAAACGGCAAGCCTCTCCAGTTCAACAGCGGCGGCGGTGAGATCGTCACCCTTCGCGTCCGCGGGGGAGCCCCGGGCGAAACCTATCTCGTGCTCGAGAATCCGAACCTGACAAACGGGGGAGGCACAGTCGTGGCCGCATCCGTCTCAGGAGGCCACGCCAAGGTCGACTGATGAATGGCCACCGCAACAAGAAGTCGGATGGATTCACGGTCGCGGAACTGATCACCGTCATCGCGATCGTGGCCATCCTTGCCACCGTAGCCATGCCGCTCGCGAACTTCGGCATACGGCGGCAGAAAGAGATCGAACTGCACGAACGTCTGCGCCGGATCACCGAAGCCATCGACCGCTTCCATGAGCTGGCGTTGCAGCAAGCTGGCAGTCCCGCTGCGATGAAAGAGCCGGTGAGCGTCGAACAGGGCCCGTGGCCCAAAGACCTCGAGTCGCTGACCAAACCGATCGCGCTCAACAGCGGGCAGTCCGTGCGGCTCCTGCGCGCGCGCGACCTGATCGATCCGATGACCGGACGCCCGGAATGGAACACGCTCTCTGCGGACGATGACGCCGATACGCAATCGACGAACAGTCATAACGTTTACGAGATTCACTCGAAGTCAACGGCGATGGCCCTTGATGGGAAAACGCATTACAACGAATGGTGAGCGCGGATTTCTCATCCTCACGGACAAACACATGAAACGACGCAAATCACAATCCCAGTCCGGCTTCACCCTCATCGAGCTGATCGTCGTCGTCACGATTATCGGCATCCTCGCGGCTGTAGCCATCTCGAACGTCAAATGGGCACAGACCAAAGCTCGCGAAGCGGCGCTGCACCACGACCTCTTCGAAATGCGCAAAGCGATCGACGACTACTACGCGGACAAGCAGAAGTATCCCGAAAGCCTGCGAACGCTTCTACAGGAGCACTATCTCCGCAATCTTCCGCCTGATCCGATCACCGGCAAGACGGACTGGGAGGAAGTGCAAAACACGCCCGATCCATCGGACCCCAATGCCATTCCCACCGATCCGTCCGCGCAGGCCGACACTGCTGCCCCCGGAATCTACGACGTTCATAGCCAGGCGCCCGGCAACGGGCTGGATGGCAAACCGTACAAGACCTGGTGAGATGAGGCCGCAATCGTCGCACGCTGATCGTCAAGTGCCCTGCGCTACGGCCCGACGGCGGCGCCACAGCACGTCCGAATCCGGCTTCACTCTCGCCGCCGTCATCGTTCTCGCGACGATCGTCATGATCTTCGCCGCCTACACGATTCCGCGCGCCTGGTCGACGATCATGAAGCGGGAGCGGGAACGCCAGACGATCTACGCGATGCAGCAGTACGCGAAGGCGATCGACGAGTTCCGCCTGAAGAACGGAAACGCCTACCCCACGTCGCCGCAACAACTGAAGGATGCCAAACAGCCGCGCTTGATCCGCGGGCTGAAGGGCGAGCTCGTGGATCCTCTTACGGGCGAAGTCGATTGGCTCGTCATCCCACAGTCGGCCGCGGCGGCGCTCCCCCAGCGCAACATCGGCAGCAATCCGAACGCGCCGCAGAATGCCCCGCCACCGCCACCCCCGATCCCACCTACAACCGCGTCGGGAACCGATACGAGTGGTACCAATCCAAAGGCGCCTCCCGGACTGCCCGGCATTCCGATCAAAGAATACGCAGGCGGTCCGTTCATCGGCGTCCGCCCCAACGCGCACGGCAAATCGCTTACGACGCTGTACGGCGCCGACACGTACGAGACCTGGGTTTACACGACGGTCGACTACGACGCGGAGAAGCTCTTGCGCATCGCCCAGGCAAGCACGGTCTTCCACTAATCGGGGTGTCGGGAATCGGGGGTCGGGAGTCGGAGCCGACGCCGCTGCCTGCTCCGACCCCCGACCCCCGACTCGCGACACCCGCAGCGCGACCCCCGCCCAAGACTACAATCCCGCTCGCATGTCATCCGACCTACTGAACATCACCCGAGTCGTTCTCCCCTCCGGGCTGACGATCCTGATCGAAACGCTCCCCTACGTACGCTCCGTGGCCCTCGGCTATTACCTCCGCAGCGGCTCCGCTGTCGAGTCTGAGGAGCACAGCGGCGCGTCGCACTTTCTCGAGCACCTTGTCTTCAAGGGAACGGCCACCAGGTCGACGAGCGACATCGCCAAGGTCATCGATATTCTCGGTGGCGACGTCGACGCCTTCACCGGCAAGGAGTACACGTCCTTCTACTGCCACGTCCTCGACGAGCAGATGATGACCGGTCTCTCGCTCCTGACCGACATCGTCATCTCGCCCCGCTTCACCGATGACGATCTCGAAGTCGAGCGCGGCGTCATCCTCGAAGAGATCAAGATGGTCGAAGACACGCCCGACGACCTCGTGCACGAGATCTTCGTGACCGCCTTCTGGCCGGACCATCCCCTCGGCCGTCCGATTCTCGGCACCGAGGAGACGGTGAACCGGCTCGGACGAAAGCAGATCATGGCCCACTACGACGAGACCTTTCATCCGTCGAACATGATCTTCTGCGCCTCCGGCAATGTGCGTCCCGAGGAGATCATCCCGTTCCTGGAAAGAACGTTTGCCAGCGACACCAAGGCGCCGGTCGCGCGCACGTGGGGAGCGCCCACGCCAGGACAGCACGTGATCCTCCGCGAGAAACGGGAGCTGGAGCAGGTTCACCTCTGCCTCGGCTCGCGCGGGTTCCCCCAGCAGCAGGACGAGCGCTACGCCGCCGCCCTTTTCAACGCTATCCTCGGCGGCGGGATGTCCTCACGCCTCTTCCAGAAAATCCGCGAGAAGGCCGGCCTCGTCTACACCGTGATGTCGTACCACAACGGCTACGTCAACGGCGGCTACGAAGCGGTCTACGCCGCCTGCGCGCCCAAGAACCTGAAGCGCGTGCTCGACATGACCCTCGCCGAAATGAAGCTGATCAAGACCGGTGGCGCGACGGCGGACGAGCTCAATTCCGCCAAGCTCCATCTCAAAGGATCGATCCTTCTATCGCTCGAATCGACCGTGAGCCGCATGTCCGGACTGGCCCGTCAGGAGTACTACTTCGGCAAGCAACTCTCGCTCGACGAGATCATCGCCGCCATCGACAACGTCTCCCTCGACGACATCGCCAACGTCGCAAACACAATCGTCGACCCCGATTCGATCTCGCTCACGCTGATCGGCAACCTGAAGTCGCCCGGAGTCACCACCGACATGCTGCGCGGCGCGTTAGCCTGAGGAGTGCGAGCGTCTCGCTCGCGGGCACTCGGGCGTCCTCGCCCGAGTGCTTGATCGGCTCCGAGAACAGATCTTCGCGAGAACAAACATTCGGGGCGAGGACGCCCCGAATGCCGCGGACGAGACGTCCGCACTCCTACTTCTTCGCCACAGCCGGCATGTTCTTCGAGGTCGTATCGACGAAGGCTACCGATACGCCTTTCCTGATGCGGTGCGAGACTTCCTGCGCGTCCCAGTTGGTCAGGCGTACGCAGCCGTGGGACGACGCGTAGCCGATCGAGTCGGGATCGGGAGTTCCGTGCATTCCGTAGTGGGGCTTGCTCAGCGCCATCCAGACGACGCCTACGGGCGAGTTGGGGCCCGGATTCATGTGCGCGTCCGGCTCGCTGTCGGGGACCTCGTGATAGAGCGTCGGATCGTAGTGAAAGTGCGGCATCGGCGTGATCTCGACGACGTGCACCGTTTCGTCGGGCGACGGGTCGTATCCCGATCCGAGCGTCGTCGGCGCGTGAAAGACCAGATTGCCGCCAGCGTCGAAGCCGTTGTACGAATTGCCTGCGATGGAGATGGCGATGTTGGCGATGTCCGCCTGATCCTGCGTCACCGGCGGACGGACGTTCGGAACATTGATCGTCGACCCCGGCTGGAGATCGTTGATCTTCACGCCGGGGTTCAACTGCTCGAGGAAGTCTTCGGAGCAGTGAAAATGCTCCGCCAGCTCTTCGCGGAGCGTCTCGTAGCAGAGACACGCGAGCTTCGCTTTCTCGTAAGGGTCGTCAGGGATGCTGACGAATGGTCCCTTCACGTCATCGGCGGTAACCGTGTACGGAACAACTACTTGTCCGCCACCCGCCGCGCGCGCGATCGAGCCGAACGTGGCATCGTCGACGTCGCCGGTCGGTCGCATCCCGTGCGCGTTCTGCCACCACCAAACGGTGATCGCCGAATTACGGCCCCAGCGCCCGTCGATGGAGCCGACCGAAAAGTGATTCCTGTCGAGATAGACCTGCGTCTTCAGGATGGAAGGACCGCGAAGGTCGCCGCTGATCGGCAGATTGACCGGTGCGCTGTTGATCGCGTTGGCATCGAGACCCTTGAACGATTCTCTCTGCCCGTGAACGATGGTGACGTTCGGCGGCAACTGCGTTGAGGTTTGCGCGGCCTGCTGCAACGCTGCCTGTTGTGCCGCCGCCTGTTGTTGCTGCGCGGCGGCGGCCTGTGCGGCCTGCTGCGCGCGAAACGATTGTAGTTGCCGCCACTGCTGATCGAAACGTTGCTTCTCGCGTTCCTGCGGCGTCATCGGCGGCTCTTTCGCGCCGAGCGGCGTCGACACATCGAATGTATCGGATACCTTCTGCTCAACCTTCTGCGCCGCGTTCTGCGCGCGCGAGGTCGTCTGTTGAACCTGTTCCTGATTGCACGCCACTAACGTCAGCGCCGCAATCGCAAGAATGCCAGCCGTCTTCATGGTCACCCCTCATTCGCAGGTAGCAATAGCAAAGTCACTGCCCACTGCGAAGTGCGCCGCTCCCGGTGAACGCGGTAGACTTTCCACACGTCCGGTGATCACCTATCTCAAAGTCCGCAACCTCGCCATCGTGGAGGAATTCGCCGTCGAGCCGGGTCCGGGACTGAACGTTCTGACCGGCGAGACGGGCGCAGGAAAGTCGCTGCTCATCGACTCGATCGAGTTCCTGCGCGGGGCACGGAGCTCGACGGAGATGATCCGCGCGGGCGCGGACAAGATGACGGCAGAGGCGGTGTTCCATCTGCCGGGCGCTTCCCGCGAGGCGCTCGAGGCGCTGGGCATTGACGTCGACGGAGCAGAGGGCGGCGCCGTCGAGTTGATCGTCAAGCGCGAGATCGCCGGCAACGGACGTGGACGAGTCCTGATCAACGGCTCCCCCCTCTCCGTCCGCGAGCTGGGCGAGTCGATGGACGCGATCGTCGAGATCCACGGGCAGCATGAATCGCACAACCGCGTCGCCGGTCAGGGTTACCGCGAGCTGCTCGATGAGTACGGCGACCACGCCTCTCTCCTCAGCGGCGCGGGCGAGGCTCACCGCGAGTGGCGCAGTGCCGCGGAAGAGTTTCGCGCACTCGCGGATGCGCAGCGTGACAGAACGCTGCGGCTCGATCTCCTTCGCTACCAGATCGACGAGATCGGCGCGGCGAAACTTGCGCCAGCCGAGGAAGAGGGATTGCGCACCGAGCGGAGCATGCTCGCGAACGCGCGTCAGCTTGCCGAGGCGACGAGCGGAGCGTTTGCGTTGGTCGATGATGATGAGAACTCCGCTTTGGCGCAGCTCGCGCGGGCTCTACACCTCGTGCAGCCGCTCGCGACCGAGATTGCAGACATCGGTGTGATTGCTGCCGAGATCGAGGACGCCGTCTACCGCCTTCAGGAAACCTCGCGCGGCCTATCGCGCCTCTCCGATTCCGTGCGCCACGATCCCGAACGCCTCGAAGAGATCGAAGACCGGATCGTGACCGTCGAGCGTCTGAAGAAAAAGTACGGCGGTTCCGTCGACGCCGTTCTCAGCTACCTCGAAACGATTCAGCAGGAATTCGAGCGGCTCAGCGACTACGAAGCGAACATCGACAAGCTGCAGCGAATCGAGGAGCAACGTTTCGCCGCCTGGCGCAAAACGGCCGAGTCGCTATCGGCCGCGCGCAAGAAGGCAGCGAATAAGTTCGAGACGGCCATCCAGTCGGAGTTGAACGATCTGGCCATGGAGCGGACGACGGTGAAAGTCGTCGTCGATGCCGCCGAGCCCACGCGCGAGCACGCCGCGGCGCACGGCCTCGACCGTATCGAGATCCTCATCGCTCCGAACCGCGGCGAGGAACCGAAGGCGATGCAGCGGATCGCATCGGGGGGCGAGTTGTCGCGCATCCAACTTGCCATTGCCGCCGCGCTGTTCAAGGCTTCGCGTCATGCAGCCGCCGCTACGCTGGTCTTTGACGAGATCGATGCCGGCATCGGTGGGCGCGTGGCGGAAGTCGTCGGCCGGAAGCTGCAGGAGCTGGCGGCGGGAAATCAGGTCATCTGCGTAACCCACCTCCCGCAGATTGCCAGTTTCGGCAGCACGCACTTTTTCGTCTGGAAGGAAGATGCCGCCGGTCACACGCGGGCGCGCATCCGCCGCCTCGATTCCGACGAGGAGCGCGTGAACGAGATCGCCCGCATGCTCGGCGGGGAGTCGATCCCGGCCTCGGCGCTCCTGCACGCGCGCGAGCTGCTCGATGGGGCGCGCAGTCCCGCGGTCAGGTCCCGGCGATGAAGCATTGGCACGTCGATGGCGCGCCGGGCAACGACGTTCTCGACGAGCTGGCAGGCATTCTCATCGCCGGCGGCGTGGCGCTACTGCCGACCGATACGATTTACGGTCTCCATGCCCTGGCGGCGAATCAACAGGCGGTGGACCGGATCGCTGCGATCAAGGAGAGGCCTGGCGACAAGGCTTTCGTCATCATCGCCGCATCGATCGAACAACTGGAGGTGATGAAGGTGACCGTACCTGATGCTCTCCGTACGATCTGGCCTGCACCGCTGACTGCGATTCTCCCGGCAGGGACATCCACGATCGCCGCGCGAGTTCCCGATCTCGATTGGCTGCGGGCGCTGCTGGCGCGTACGGGCCCGCTCGTTTCGACCAGCGCAAATCGTAGCGGAGAACCGCCGGTTACGTCGCCAGAAATGCTTGAGCGTACGATGCAATACAGACTCGATGCGCTCCTCAATCAGGGGCCCTGCGAAGGAAAACCCTCGACGATCGTGGACTTTACAGAATCCATCGGGAGCACGCCGCGCCTCGTTCGGGAGGGCAATCCGGGCTTTACACAGTTTCTGCGGAAAAGTCTGTGGAAAGACCTGTGAAAAACTGCGAAGAGCGGGCAGAATACGGGCTTCTGAGCAATTTGCACAAACCCGTGGGCGAATTCGCGCAAGTGTAAGGTTCTACGAGCTTTACTCGATTTCAGACACATCCGTAGCAGCGCAGTTTGTGCAGTTGCCCAAGTCGTTTTGCAGTTTCCACATGCTCCCGGTGACAAAAGTGACCGGCGGACTCTTGCTTAATCGCCGCTTAACCGAACCGTGACAAAGGGTTTAGCGCTCCCCTGTGCATCTCGCTTCGCACGGATACGCTGTAATGCCGTCAGTAAACGTCAGTGCACCTCGGAGCCTCGCACGGGCTAGAATCCGAGATTATGACCACCACGACCACCGAGCCGCAGATCAAGCCAGCAGCAACCGACGCAGCAGCAGCGCCGCGCCAGTTCGTCAACTTCATGTTCTTCAAAGTCGACCGCGCGTTTCGCCGCGAGACCGCTGCCATGCGCGCCGAGGCGAAGGCCGAGTTCGCGGAAATCGTCCGCAAGCACACCGGCCCGATGATGGTGCTCCCCTACTCCACCGTCGGCATCAAGCCGAACACCGACTTCATGTTCTGGCGCATCGGCTACGACATCGATCCGTTCCAGCAGATGGCCGCCGGCATCAACAAGTCGATCCTGGGACGTTACCTCGACATCCCCGTCTCGTACTTTTCGATGACGAAGCACTCGCAGTACGTCGACGAGCATTTCCACGAAGGGCAGGAAGGCCGCCGCCTGCGCATCGTTCCCGGCAAGAAGCCGTTCCTCTTCGTCTACCCCTTCGTGAAGACGCGCGACTGGTACCTGCTCCCGCAAAGCGAACGGCAGCGCATCATGAACGAGCACATCGCCATCGGCCACAAGTACCCGCGCGTGAAGATCAATACGACCTACTCGTTCGGCCTCGACGATCAGGATTTCGTAGTCGCCTTCGAAGCCGACTCCGCCGCCGAGTTCCTCGACCTCGTGCAGGAACTGCGCGAAACAGAGTCGTCGAAGTACACGCAGCGCGATACGCCGATGTACACGTGCAGAAGGTCGACGGTGGAGGAGATTCTGGATTCGTTGGCGTAACCTCAGCGATTCGCAGCGGGGCTCGCGTTGCGCAGGTGCTCGTCCAGAAACGCCAGCACCTGCCGCCACGAGTCTTCCCGTGCGCGTGCCGTCCCTTCGGGCGTACCTCCTAATTGCATGATTCGGCCTGTGAGCGGGTGGCGCGTGTCGTTGAGGTCCATGGTCGATGTGTACGGCCGGCCGATGGCGTGTCCTGCGCCGTCGTAGGTGAGATGTTTGTACGCGTAGGGAAACTGGTTGCGCTGAAGTCGGGACATCACCTTCTCTGACATTCCCGATGAATCCCAGACGTGGTCGTCCCGGCCGGAAATGAGCAGTACGGAGCCTTTGATCCGCTCGACCTTGATCGCTGCCCGCTCCATCGAGGCGAAGTCACGGGCGCCGAACGCATTGGCAAAGGCAAGTGGTCTTCCCTCCACTGTCCACGACGGCTCATTTCTGGAGTCACAACATCCACCCCACACGACGTTGCTCGGCACGTATGCCACCACGCTCTTGATCTGCGGGAAGGCGGATCCGAGGAGGAGGGCCAACTCTCCGCCGCGCGAGATGCCGAGCACACCGATGCGCGATGGATCGACCGAGGGCTGAGCGGCCAGCCAGTCGAGCGCCTTGCCAAAGTATTCGAGGGGAATGCGGGAGAGCGAGCGAGGCAACCCTTCCGCGCCGAAGTATGCGAGAGCCAGCACTGCGTACCCTCGCGACGCCAGGCCTCCTGCTTGTGCGCTCGCCGGCGGCACGCCACCAAACGATCCTGGAAGCACGATCACCGCGGGATGCCGTTCCTGGCCAGGCGATTGGTAGAACGTTCCTACCAGACCATTCACGCGTACCGCCGTGACGTTGACATCAGCCGCCACAGCGCGTCGCAACAGGGTGGTCTCCGCGACTGCTGCACCTCCCACTTCTGCGATGAGCTGCCACTTCCGCGGCGGAGGGTTCAGGGCTGCTTCCGGCGCGCGATCGGCTGAAGAATCGCGGCGCGCCGACCAGAACAGTCCCATCGCATCCACACCGCGGTAGTTGCCACTCGCCGGCGCCATCCGCGTGAGGTCGACGATGCCGTCCTGCCCGGCAATGAAACTGGCGCTGGACGACTGATCGTCACTTCGTAACTTCACGGTGACCATTTGCCCGGGCGGCAGTCCCGTAATCACGATCGGGATCGCTTCGTCGATGAGGTACGTGTCTCGCGGAATCTCGAAGTGTGGGTGTCCGGTCGTCGCCTCGGGCGCAGCACCAAGCGCCATCATCGATAGGAGAAGAAGAGCGATCACGGCATTCCATTGTAAGAAAAAACCGGGAGTGCCGGGCGTCTCGATCTTTCACGCGAAGGCGCGAAGGCGCGAAGAAAACCGGCACCAACCTCTTCGCGTCTTCGCGCCTTCGCGTGAGTGAACGTTGTCAGGATGCGCGAACCACCATCGCCCCCACCGCAGCGGCGATGATTCCCGTGCCCAGCATCATCATCGTCAACGGCAGTCCGCGGTGCTCGGCGACGGCGCCGGCGAGGAGGTTGCCGAATGGCAGGAAACCGAAGAAGCCGAAGGTGTACATGCTGAGGACGCGTCCGCGCATGGCGTCGGGGATGCGGTTCTGGATGGCGGTGTTGCAGAGCGCGACGCAGACGACCATGGCGCAGCCGCAGATGGCCAGCAGCGGCACAGTGATGAGCCGCGCGTGGGTGAATCCGATGCAGCCGAGAGTGACCCCGAAGACCGTAAGCGACGCAATGATCGTGCGCATGATCTTCGTTGGCGTGCGCACCGACAACGACAGTGCTCCGAGGAGCGCGCCGATGCCGACTGCGCCCATCAGGATTCCGAGGCCGCGGGCGTCGTCGTGAACGTAAAGTCGCCGCGCGGCCATCGGCATCAACGTCATGTACGGATAGCCGAGCAGGCTGACGACGGCCACGATTCCGAGGAGCAGCAGGACGAGGCGATCGCCGCGCACGTAGCGAAACCCTTCGATGAGGCGCGTCGACATCGAGCCCACCGGCGACTCCCGCATCTGGCGTTTCTTCAACCGTTCGAGCACGACGACCAACGGCACGAACGAAAGCGCGTTGAGGAGGAAGCACCAGAAGCTGCCCCATGCCGCGAGCGTAAGACCGGCAAGCAGAGGCCCGAGCACGCGCGAGAAGTTGAACTGCAGCGAGTTCATCGCCACAGCGTTCGACAGGCGGGAGCGGTCGTCGAGGAGGTCGACGATCATGGCCTGGTACGCCGGCGCAGAGAACGAGATGGCCACGCCGCTGACCGCCGATGCCGCCACGATGTGCCAGACCGTGATGTGACCCGTGCGCACGGCGACGGCCACGAACAGCGCGGATAGCGCCTGTGCGATTTGCGAAATACCGACGACGCGGCGCCGGTCGAGGTGATCGGCGAGAACGCCTGCCGGCAGCATGAGAATCAGCGACGGCGCCGAGTTGGCAAATGCCACGAAGCCGAGGAGGAACGGAGACTCCGTGAGCTTGTAGACGAGCCATCCCTGCGCCAGCCCCTGCATCCAGGTGCCGATGTTGGAGATGAACTGCGCCACCCAGAAGCGGCGATAGTCGGATTCTTGAAATGCCTCGAACATTGCGCTTCGCGCGTTGGATTATTGCGCTTCGCGCGTTGTCCGTTGTCGGTTGGTTGCGCTTCACGCGTTAGTAAGCAAGGAGGCTACCGAACCAGAAACGCACATGGACGACGACGCGCAAACGCGAAGATAACCGACAACCGACAACGCGCGAAGCGCAACCAACCTAACTCGCGAACGGCATACAATCTCGCGATGCTCGCAGAAGACCGCCGTCGTGCCGAGCGATTACTCCTCCCCGCACCGATTCCCGCCCGAGTCGCCGAAAGCGTCGTCCGCATCGTCGACATCGGCATCCTCGGCACGCGCATCGAGCACGAAGAGCCGCTCATGGCCGGCCCGCACACCCTGCAATTCGATTGGGACGGCGAGCAGATCGAGGTCGATTGCACGATCGTGCGCAGCGAGCGCTCGGAGACGGTGTTTCAAAGCGGCCTGCAGTTCAGCGACCGCGACCGCATCCTCGTCGGCCGAATCGTCACCACGCTCGCCGACCGCGACGAGATGGAGCGCCTGCGCACACTCGTCGAAGCATCGAAGCTGATCAACTCCTCGATCGAGCCCAACGCGCTCTTCGCATCGATCCTGACTGTGGCACGCAACGAGCTGCATGTCGAGCGCGGGACGCTCTACTTCGTCGACGATCAGAAAAAAGAGATCTGGACCAAGATCGCCGGTGAGCTTGCCACCGAAATCCGTCTGCCGATCGGCAAGGGCCTGGCCGGAAAAGTTGCGGAGACCGGCGAAGCTGTCATCCTTCACGACGCCTATCAAGACCCGCGATTCGACCGCTCTCTAGATCAGAAGACCGGCTATCGGACGCGCTCAATGCTTTGTGTTCCGATCAAGAACCGCGGCGAGCGCGTGGTCGGGGTGCTGCAGCTTCTGAACAAGATCAAAGGCTCGTTCGGACCGCGCGATCTGGAGTTCCTGAACGACATCTCCGACCACATGGCCATCGCCATGGAGAACGCCACGCTGCACATGGAGCTGCTCGAGAAGCAGCGCATGGAGCAGGAACTGGCCCTCGGCCGAGAGATCCAGAGCCGTCTTCTGCCGTCGGCGCCCGTCGACGTCAAAGGCATCGAGCTCGGCGCGCTCAGCCTCCCCTGCTACGAAGTGGGCGGCGACTATTTCGATTTCCTCGAGCTCCCCGGCGGCGACCTCGGCCTGGCGATCGGCGACGTCTCCGGCAAAGGCGTGGGCGCGGCGCTGATCATGTCGAGCGTGCAGGCCGCGCTGCGCGTTGCCGCGCCGATCGAGGACGATCTCGCCCGCCTGGTCGCGCGCCTCAACGCTCTGATCTTCCGGAGCGCCCGCGGCCGCAAATACGCGACGTTCTTCTTCGCCCGTTACTCGCCCGCAACCGGACTACTGCGCTACGTCAACGCCGGCCACAATCCGCCATACATCGCCACGGCCGAGGGACTGACGGAGATCGGATCGACAGGCAGACCGATCGGAATTCTCCCCGAGTCGTCCTACACGGAAGGAACGATCGAGTTGCCGCACGGCTCCGTACTCTTTCTTTACACCGACGGCCTCAACGAAGCCGCCGACCCCGACGACGTCGAATTCGGCAACGACAACCTGCGCGACCTCTTCCTCGCCCAACGCAACGAACCTACAAACGACATCCCCTCACGCATACTCGACGCTGTCATCGCGTTCGAGCGCGGCGCAAAAGCTACAGACGACAAGACGATCGTCGTGATGCGGCGCGTGTAGGTTCGCGGTTGCGCGGCTGCGTAGCCTGGTTGTTGCGCGAAACCTGAATCGTGAAGCTTGAACGGCGGCGTCGCGCTTGGAACGACTGCACGGAAGTAGCCGGCGGAGCCGGCGTAAGATCCTAGCCCCCGCCTTCAGGCGGGGGAAATAGACGCCCCAAAATTTGCAGCCCGCTTCAGCGGGCGACAGAACGATGACCGTCCGTGCCGTTCGTTAAACACCAACCCGATGCACCGCCGAAACTGCGCCACCCAACACGGCACCCCTTTCGCAGCGCACTCAACCGCACATGTACCGCGTACCTCGGGCCACCTATCGCATCCAGTTCAACGCCGGCTTCACCTTCGCCGATGCGCAAAGGATCGCGCCCTATCTCGAGGAGCTCGGCATCAGCGACGTCTACGCGTCACCGATCCTACGCGCCCGAAAAGGCAGCAGCCACGGTTACGATGTCGTCGACGCCAACTCGCTGAATCCGGAGCTCGGCAGCGACGACGATTTCGACGCGCTACACCAGGAGCTCGAGCGCCGGAAGCTCGGCCTGCTGCTCGACATCGTTCCCAACCACATGGCCGCCAGCGCCGAAAACGCATGGTGGATGAGCGTTCTCGAGAACGGTGAGCACTCGCGCTTCCTGCACTACTTCGACATCGACCTCACCCCGGTCACGACGCGCGGACACACCGCCGCGAAGGTTCTCCTCCCCATCCTCGGCAAACCGTACGGCGAGGTGCTCGAGGCTCAAGAGATCCAGCTTCACTTCGACGCCGACGGATTCTTTTTCACGTACTACGACAAACGCCTCCCGCTTTCGCCGGACTCCTACGGTCTCGTGCTGCGCGCCTGCCTCGAATTCCTCCCCGAGAACAGCGTTTCGATTGAGTTGCGCGAGTTGAGCGAGAACCATGATTCCGTGCCGAACAGCCGTTTCCTGAAGGACGCGCTCTGGCGCATCCACGAGCAGGACGAAGCGTTTCGCGATGCCCTTCATTCGGCGATCGCGCGGATCAACGGCACGCAGGGAAAACCGGACAGCTTCAACGCGCTCGATACGCTGCTGGACGCGCAGTCGTACCGACTCGCCTACTGGCGCATCGCCAGCGAGAAGATCAACTACCGGCGCTTCTTCGACGTCACCGACCTCGTTGGCGTGCGCGTCGAGAATCCGGAGGTCTTCGAGGCGAGGAATCGGCGAACGCTGGAGCTGATCGCCGAAGGCAAGGTGACCGGCCTGCGCATCGATCACATCGACGGCCTCTACGACCCGATCGGACACATGCGCAAGCTGCAATCGCGGCTCGCGGATGCCGATGATCGCTTCTACATTCTTCTCGAGAAGATCCTGGAGGATGGCGAGGAGCTGCGCTCCGAGTTTCCAGTCAGCGGGACCACCGGCTATGACTTCCTGGCGTCGGTGAACGCTCTCTTCGTCGATGCTGACGGACTGCAGCAGCTCGGGCGGTTCTATCGATCCGTTACCGGTGTCAATGAGACCTTTGCCGATGTTTGCTACCAGCGCAAGCGGCAGGTCATCCACGAGCTTTTCTCCGGCGAGATGCGCGCGCTCGGCAAGCAACTGGGCGCGTTGGCATTGACGGACCGCAACGCCCGCGACTTTGCGCCGGTCGACCTTACCGCCGCGCTGACCGAAGTGACGGCGTGTATGCGCGTTTACCGCACATACCTCCGCAATGGGGAGGTCGATCCCGCCGATCAACTGTCCATTCGTGAAGCCATCACCGAGGCGCGCCGGCGATCCGGCACAGCAATCGATGAACGGCTCTTCACCTTCCTCGGAAGCGTCCTCCTCGTCGATCCTCCACCCTATGTCGCCTCCGAGCGCGAGCATTGGCTGTCGTTCGTCATGCGATGGCAGCAGTTCACCGGCCGCGTGATGGCCAAGGGAGTCGAGGACACCGCTTTCTATAACTACAACCGGTTGATCTCTCTCAATGAAGTGGGCGCCGACCCCGGTCGCAGCGCAGAAGCCGATGGTCTCGCTGAATTTCACGCACGGAACACACATATTCAGCGCAATTGGCCGCACACGATGAACGCCACGGCGACGCACGACACCAAGCGCGGCGAAGACGTCCGAGCACGCATCAGTGTGCTCTCCGAAATGGCGCCGCAATGGGAGCACCAGGTCCGCCGCTGGTCGAAAATGAACGCCGCCCGCAAGAAGAACGGCGTCCCTCACGCCAACGAAGAGCTGCTTCTCTACCAGACGCTGATCGGGATCTGGCCTCTCGATGAGCGCGAGCTGCCGTCCCTGCCTGATCGTCTGCAGCAATATCTCGAAAAGGCCTCGCGCGAAGCGAAGAACCACACGAGCTGGATCGCTCCGAACCGACAGTACGAAGAGGCACTCCTCGGATTTGCAGGGGCCATCCTCGGCGATCAGGAGTTCCGATCGGACTTCCTCCGCTTCCAGAAACGCATCGCCTTCTACGGCTTTCTCAACAGCCTGTCGCAGGTCGTGCTGAAAGCCACTGCGCCGGGTGCGCCCGATTTCTACCAGGGAACAGAACTGTGGGACTTCAGTCTCGTCGACCCCGACAACCGGCGCGCCGTCGACTACGCGCGCCGCCGCACGATGCTTCAAGAGGTCAAGTCCGCCTCCCCCGACACCCTCCTGAATCGCTGGGAAGATGGCCGGATCAAGCTGTACGTCACCTGGAAACTGCTGGAGCTACGCACCCGCCACGCCGATCTCTTCCGCGACGGCAGATACGAACCGATCGAAGCCGGCCCGAACGTCGTCGCGTTCATCCGTCGTCACAACAACGACGCGGTGCTGATCGCCGTACCCCGCTTGATTGCCAACCTCGTAAAGCCAGGCAGGCTCCCTATCGGCGACGTATGGGGCAATGCAACTCTAAGCGCCCCCGGCAATTGGCAAAATGTATTCACGGGCGAGAAGCACGGAGGTGGCGAAATCGACCTAAGCCGTCTCTTCGCCACGTTCCCAGCGGCGGTGCTTGAGAAGGCGTAAAATATAGCCATGGCGCCCGAGACGTCGACGAAGATGACGTATGAGGACTTGCTCCTCCTCCCCGAGGACGGTCTCCGCCACGAGATCATCGATGGGGAGCACTACGTGAACGCATCGCCAATCACAAGGCACCAACGAGTTTCTATGCGCCTCATCGGCGAGATCCTTGTTTACCTCAGGGAGCATCCGATGGGTGAGCTCTTCCACGCACCCTTCGACGTGGTGTTCTCTCGATACGACGTCGTCGAACCTGATTTGATCTTCATCAGCAACGAGCGCCGCGAGATCCTCACGACGAAGAACATCCAGGGATCGCCCGATCTCCTCGTGGAGATCCTCTCAGAGTCCAACCGCAAATACGACGAAGTGACGAAGCGCGCCCTCTACGAGCGTACTGGAGTCCCCGAGTATTGGATCGTCGATCCTGTAGCGGACATCGTACGAGTTTTTCGACGCGATGCCGCCGGACGTTACGAACGCGCCGCCGAACTGTTCCGCGAAGGCACGCTCACCTCTCCTCTTTTCCCCACCCTCGAGATCCCCCTCGACATCATTTTCGCCGAGTAGCTCAACGAACCGGTCCGCTTCGCAGACACCTTGCGATGTTCCCGATCGCGGTGTTGAAGGCGTAGACTTTGGATTGGCGCCGGAGACATCATCGAAGATGACGTATAAGGATCGAGGATCGACTACCTCTACTGATTTGGACGACGAAAGGCTTTCAACACTTCGCAGCGGCACGAAGGTATGCAGCACGTAGTCACGGTGGTTCGGGGTGCAGGAGAGTCTATGCAAGTATTTCTGATGTGGGCAGGTGAAAAGAGCCATATGGCGGCTAGGGCGCTAAAGGAATTCCTGGAATTCGTGGTCAGAGGCCCGAAGTACTTCATATCGGACGACATTGAAGGTGGCCGGCTCTGGCGGGTCACGCTGGCCGGGGAACTAGAGGCAGCAAGCTTCGGCATCGCGTGTCTGACACGAGACAACCTGCGCAGTCACTGGCTTCATTTCGAGGCAGGAGCGTTGTCGAAAGCAGTAGGCCAAGCGAACGTCGTTCCATTCTTGGTTGGTCCCCAAACAACGGATGTCGAAGGGCCCCTTGCGGATTTTCAAATGATCATGAGCGATCAAGAGGGGACCCGCAAGTTGGTTTCGCTGTTGGCTTCTCGCGTGGTAGATGCAAAGAGTGACGTAGTAGACAAGAGTTTCGGATTCGTGTGGCCAGACCTAGATCTCCAACTTAGCGACCTTCGAGCGGCTTCCTCTCCGGAGGCGGAGCGCGAGGAGGTGGAGCGTGAGGAGCCGGTTCGTCACGAGGCCGCCTTGATCCGCGAGATCCTAGAAAGGGTGCGCCGCGTCGAGGGCCGGATGGAATCAACGGGAGGGCCTAGCCACAAGCCAAACGAACCTGCCAAACTCCAAGTCGACACCGAGATGCTAGCTGCGATCAAAGGTCGGATAGTGTCACTTCTCGACTCGGTTTCCGGTGGAACCACTCAGGCATCCATGGATGACGCAATTGACGGTTGGCGGAAGCGACTCGAAGGAAGACTATCGGTCGAGGAGTTGATGGACGTATATCGGCAAGCGAGGTCGCTGGAGTTGTTTCTAGACCGGTAGTGGGATTCATGCCGAATGGCTCCCGGTACGCTTGCCATCGCGGCTGTCTTGGGTGGGCGGCGCAACTCGAAATTCCTAATGGGCGCCGGAGTCTAAATTCTCCCGGAGACCAGAGCCAATTTCCGCAGTTCCTCCGCAAGCTCCTCCGTGAGCGCGCCTTCCACCAGCCGCCACGACCAGTTGTCCTTCTCTTCGCCGGGGAGGTTCATGCGGGCTTCGTTGCCTAGGCCGAGGATGTCCTGGGCGGGGACGATGGCGGTCTCGGCGACCGAGGTGTATGCGGTGCGGATCAGCGTCCAGGGGAGCTCCTCAGGTGTGTGCACGCCGAGGTAGAGCGCGGCGGTCGTGCGCTCTTCGTTTGAGGCCTGCTCGTACCAGCCGCGGGCGGTATCGTTGTCGTGCGTCCCGGTGTAAACGACGGTTTCCGGCTCATAGTGATGTGGCAAATGCGGGCTGTCCGGCTGTGCGAATGCGAACTGCAGGATTTTCATCCCCGGCACTCCGATCGCCTTTCTTAGTTCATGCACCTCGGGAGTTATATGCCCGAGGTCTTCGGCGACGATGGGGAGGGCGCCGACGGCCTTGCGAATCGCGTCGAACAATTCGCGGCCCGGGCCGGGCAGCCAGCGGCCGTGTATTGCTGTCGGTTCGCTCGCGGGAATCTCCCAATACGCTGCGAACCCGCGGAAGTGATCGACGCGCACGATGTCGGCAAATTGCAACGACGCGCGAAATCGCGCCACCCACCACGCATAGTTCGTCTCGCGAAGAAGATCCCATCGATAGAGCGGATTGCCCCATCGCTGACCCGTCGCGCTGAAGTAATCCGGAGGAACGCCGGCGACGACGTCCGGCTCGCCGTTTTCGCCCAATTGGAAGATCTCGCGGTTTGCCCAGACATCGGCGCTGTCGGCCGCGACATAGATTGGGACGTCGCCCATGATCTGAATGCCGCGCTCATGCGCCGCTTTGCGCACTGAAGCCCATTGAGTAAAGAAGAGCCATTGGATGTATTCATGAAAACGGATCTCGTCCGCCAGCTCTTTCTGCGCCGCAGTCATTGCGTCCGGGTCCCGCGTAACCAGCGCGGCCGGCCACGATGTCCACGGCGCGCCATCATGACGGTGCTTCAACGATGCGTACAATGCCCAGTCAGATAGCCATGGATTGTCGTTGACGAATGAGGCCAACGCGCGATGTTGCTCATCCGATGCGGTTTCATTGAAATGCGCAAAGGACCGCTGAAGCAGGTCATTCTTTGACGCGGCAACCCTGTCGAAATCGATTTTCCCAGGATTTGGGATCTCATCAATTGCATCGGAGGGCAGCAATCCGTCTTCCAGCAGCCGCCTCGGCGAAATGAGCATTGGATTGCCCGCATAAGACGAAAGGCAGCCATACGGCGAGTTGCCATAGCCGGGAGCGTTCAATGGCAACACCTGCCAAATTCGCAGACCTGCTTTCTTTGCCCAATCGAGGAAAGCGAGCAGCTCATCGCCGAGGTCGCCGATGCCGTACGGTCCGGGGAGCGACGTTGGATGCAGCAGCACGCCAGCGGCGCGGTTGTTGTCCTTTGTTGCTGCTGGGGAAGTATGGGTCATTTTGGGAGGAGAGCACAGCGTTGTGATGTCTCTGTGATCTCTGGGTCTCTGTGGTGATCGGTTTTGGTTTTCATTTGTCGCCCGGGGGGCTGATCGACAGCTTTTCTCCCAACGCATCGAAATGTTGCAGCCAGCGATTGGCATTGGAAGATCCGTTCCCAGCGTTCGCCGCCTTCGCCGGCCGCACGGTCTTCATCAGCCGGTAGTAATCGTTTTGCGCTCGTCGGAGATCGACGTCGACGGCCGACTCGCGAACGACTGCCACGAGCGTCTCCCAGCGTTCGAGCAGCTCCAGGTCGTCCGGATCGCGCCACACCCCTTCCGCGGCGCGCTCGACAGCGTGCGTGAGCGACATCAGCGTCGTCTCGTCCAGCACGACGCGCTCGTCGCGCGCTTCGCGCAAACACGACTCCATCTCGCCAAGCGGCAGCTCACTCGCGGTGGCCATGCGCCGCAGTTGCATGTTGACGTCGAACTCGGCTGCGGTGCGCAACACCTTTGGCAGCGGGACGCCGAGGTCGGCGTGGAAACGCGTGAGCGGGTCATACCGTTCGTGCAACTGTCGGAACGCCCCCTCGGCCTCGCTGAGCGTTGCATCGCAGAGCACGTTGAGGATGCGGCGCTGTTCGTCGCGAAAGAGCGAGCGGATCGATAAGAGCGACTCCTCCTCGAAATGTTCGTCGAGCACGCGGATGACCGCGGAGACGCCGTTGAGCCGCATGTCTTCGCTGAGCGCGGTTTTCATCGCCTCGTAGTCGCTCGCGGTCGTCGATGCCTTCACGCCGCCGGTCAGTTCCGTCTCGCCGAGGTGAATGACCGTGAAGTCGAAGGAAGCTTCCTCGTGCGTGATCAGCGACGTCACGATGACCGAGCCGATAGCCATCCGCGAACGGCCGGCGCGGAACGTTTCGAAGTCGGTCTGGCGCACGCGATAGCAGTAGACGAGATCATCATGCGCGAAGTTGTCGAAGAGGGATGCCACCGCGTAGTGCGCCGCCACGCGGCGAAGATCGACCCGCGTCGGCTTCACCTCGCGCTCGTAGATCTGGCGCGCGTCGCCGCGGTGCGGCAGGTTGCTTCGCGCGCTGGCGATCCGCGCGAGGAACTCCGGCTCGAGACTGCTGTCGGACACTTTCTCCGCCAATTGAATGACGCGGGCTGCGTAGTGCAGCACCTGCACGGTCTCGATGCCGGAGAGGTCGTTGAAGAACCAGCCGCAGCTCGTGTACATGAGCATGGCGTTCCGTTGCATCTCCATCAGTTCGAGGACCGAAACCTTCGCCGCGGCGCTCCGATCACCGTCTTTCATCTGGCGCGCCAGGAAGCGCTCGACGTTGTCTTCTGACCGGTCGAGCACGACTTCGATGTAATCGTCGCGCGCGCCCCACGGATCGCGAAGCAGCGCAGCGCCGCGCATCTCGAAGATCGTGATGCAGTCGTCGCGCAGCCAGTCGAGCGCGGCACGCAACGGCGCGCGCCACTGCTGGTTCCATCCCGCATCGCCGCCGGTGCTGCAGCCGCAATCGCGCTCCCATCGCCCGAGGCTGTGATCGCAGCTCCAGGCGGTGCGGTCGGCGATCTGCACCTCATGCGTCGGAGGCGTAGCGGCAAGAAACTGCCCGTAGTTCGCAATGCGCGACAGCTTCTGCTCGTCGATGTAATCGAGCGCGTACGCCAAGGCCATATCGCCGTTGCGATGATGGTGGCCATAGGTTTCGCCGTCGGTAGCGATGTTGACGAGCTGCGGATGACTGCGTCCTTCGCCGAATGCGCCGAGGAGGCGATGCGCGAAGTTCTCGCCGCGTGCGAGAAGGCGCTCGAAGGCCACAGCACGCGAGATGGCGCCGTCGTAGAAAAAGATATCGATGGAACGCCCCGAGGGCAGGTTGCAGCGATACGGCATCGTCGGATCGATCGCGCCGGAGTGCTCGGACCAACGCTCGTCGCCGATCTTCCGCCAGCGCAGCGCCTGATGCGGTTCGAGGATCGTGAAGGCGATGCCCATCGCGGCCAGCGCCTCGAGCGAGGCAACATCGACGGCCGTCTCCGGCAGCCACATCGCCTCCGGTTTGCGGCCGAAGCGGTACTCGAAATCGCGGATCCCCCACCATGTCTGCGTCTGCTGATCGCGCCGGTTCGCAAGCGGCATGATCATGTGGTTGTACGCCTGAGCGATTGCGGAGCCGTGGCCGTCGAAACGCTCGCGGCTGATGCGGTCGGCGTCGATGATCGCGGCGTACGTCTCTGAATCGCTCTGCTCGAGCCAGGAGAGCAGCGTCGGCCCGAAGTTGAAGCTGATCGCGGAGTAGTTGTTGACGATCTTGACGATGCGGTCTCTGGCGTCGAGGATCCGCGACGACGCGTTCGGGCCGTAGCACTCGGCGGTGACGCGCTCGTTCCAGTCGTGGTACGGCGTGGCGGAGTCCTGCGTCTCCACCGCCTCGAGCCACGGGTTCTCGCGCGGCGGCTGATAGAAATGTCCATGAATGCAGATGAAACGAATGCGCATCGGGAGCGGGAGAATATCAGCGCCCGAGAAGCTCCAACACCCCGCGCAGTGGGATGTGGACCCAGTCCGGGCGATTGTTCAATTCGTAGCTGATCTCATACAGCGCTTTCTCGATGAGACGGACGTCGAGCAGGACCTGCAGCTCGTCGTGCGTGCGAGGCAAGTGAGCGGCATCGCCGCTTTCGGCCAGATAGCCGCGGAGGTACGCGGCGCTCACCCAGCGATACCAGAAGGCCGCGCCAGTTTCCGCCGCTGCGGAATCCTCCGCGCGGATGACGGAGTGCTGCGACTGGCCGTGCAGCAGCGCGTGCGAGGTGTAGTGGAACGACCGCAGCATGCCCGCGACGTCGCGCAGCGCGCTGCGCTTGATACGGCGCTCGCTCAGCGGCCGGGATGGCTCGCCTTCGAAATCGATGACGATGAAGTCGTTGCCGCTCTTCAGAACCTGCCCGAGGTGGAAGTCGCCGTGGATGCGGATGCGCAGGCCGCTCAGGCGGCCGTCGAGAATCCGGCGCACACGTTTCTGCAGTTCCTCTTCGCGCTGCAACAACTCGTCGGCGTCCGGATTCCCTCTTGCGCGCTTGCGCAGGAGCTGCATGGTTTGCACGATCTGCGTGCGGATGTGCTGATAAATCGAGCGTTGATAGTGCGGCGTGATCGGCTCCGGAGCAAAGGCAGGAATGTCGCTGCGCGACGCCAGAGCCAGATGCATTTGCGCCGTGCGCCTCCCCAGCAGATCGGCATCCGCCAGATAAACGCCGATCAGCGCATGAGCGACGTCCGGAGTCTGTTTTGAGGCGAGAGCGAGGAGCGGCTCGTTTGACACCGTCCTCGCGATCTGCGACGCCGCACCGGAATCGCTCAGAATCGTTTCGAAATAGCGGCCGATGGAATCGAGCGTGTAACTCCAGGCGTCGCCGGCGTTCGGTGCGTAGCGCTGCAGGACAGCAATCGTGGACGGTTCGCCGCTGACCGCCGGCTCATACTGAATCGAGCCGGCAAGCTGCGGCGTGCCGGTGAAGGATGTCTCTTCATTGAGAAACCGCGTCATCTCGAGCTCAGGGTTGATGCCGGCCTCGAGGCGCCGGAAGAGTTTCATGAAGAACCGGTCGCCAAAGAGGAGCGCAGTATTGCTCTGCTCTGTCTTCAGAATTTGAATCGGAAGGTCGCCGCTCCCACGCAGGGTTCGATATATGCGCGTCGGCGTGCCCGACACGGCTGCGTGGTCGGTCTTGAGCGCGCGGCGGCGAGCGATCGTGTCCAGCAGCGCGGCTCCGAACTTCGTATCCGCAAGTGGCTCGTACAACAACTTGCCGTCACCGAGCCGCGCGATCACGGCGGGAGCGTTTGCGCCTTCCTGCTCACTCGCGCGTCGAGCTCGCATGATGCCGAGCGGAACCACGTACGTCTCCGGCTCGCCGTCCGCATAGTCGATGTGGACAAATGCTAGAACCCCCGCGTCGTCGGGGAGTGCGACAGTCCCGCGCAGTTGCAAGGAAGTGATCGTCCGCGCTTTTCCGCCAAACCAGCGGCGGGTACGCAGATACGCCTGCAGTGCGCGTCGAAGCGAATTCCGATTCGCGTCGGAGAGAACTTCGTCCATTGTCGTTGCTGCGATCACGAGTGCTTCTTCGCTAGCCACTCTGGCCTCGGATTGCTGGCGCTCCAAAGCAAACCAGTAAAAGGCGAATGGCCCGAGGTTGAGGAAATAGGGGCGATCGCTGATTTCGGGGAACCGCGTTCCGCCCGACAGCTCGACAGGCACCATCCCGCGGAAGCCCGAGAGGTCGACCTCGAAACACTGCACGAGCCGCGACAGATTGGCGACGACGAGAATGATCTCGTCTCCATACCGCCGCACGAAGGCCAGGATCTTGCGGTTCTCCGGGTGCAGAAACTCCATGGTTCCGCGCCCGAACGCCTGATAGCGATTGCGCTGCGCGATCAGTCGCTTCATCCACCAGAGCAACGAATAAGGGCTCGATTGCTGCTGCTCGACGTTGACCTGCTCATAGTGATACTGCGGATCGATGATGGCCGGCATGTAGAGCTGCTGCGGATTTGCCTTCGAGAAACCGGCATTGCGGTCGGGGCTCCACTGCATCGGCGTGCGGACGCCGTTGCGGTCGCCGAGGTAGATGTTGTCGCCCATTCCGATCTCGTCGCCGTAATAGATGATCGGCGTGCCGGGCAGCGAGAAGAGCAAACCGTTCAACAAGTGGATGCGCAGGCGATGATTCTGCATCAACGGCGCGAGGCGGCGGCGGATGCCGAGGTTGATGCGGGCCTGTCGGTCGGAGGCGTAGGTACGCCACATGTAATCGCGGTCTTCTTCGGTGACCATTTCGAGCGTTAATTCATCGTGATTGCGCAGAAACATCGCCCACTGGCAATTCTCGGGAATCGACGGTGTCTGCGCCATGATGTCGATGATCGGAAAGCGGTCCTCCTGCGCGAGCGCCATATACATACGCGGCATGACCGGAAAGTTGAACGCCATGTGGCATTCGTCGCCGTCGCCAAAATACGGCAGCGAGTCTTCGGGCCACTGATTGGCCTCGGCGAGCAACATCTTTCCCGGGTGTTTGGCGTCGACATGCGCACGCAGCGACTTCAGGTAGGCATGCGTCTCCGGCAGGTTCTCGCAAGTGGTGCCTTCGCGTTCATAAAGATAAGGAATCGCGTCGAGCCGGAAGGCATCGACGCCCATCTCCATCCAGAAGTCGAATGCTTTAAGGAGCGCGGCATGAACGGCGGGATTGTCGAAGTTGAGGTCGGGCTGGTGCGAGAAGAAGCGGTGCCAGTAATAGGCGTTGGCGACCGGGTCCCACGTCCAGTTCGACGTCTCGTAGTCTTTGAAGATGATGCGTGCGTCCTTGTACTTCGCAGGCGTATCGCTCCAGACGTAGAAGTCGCGCCACGGCGAGCCCGGCTTGGCGCGGCGTGATTTCTGGAACCACTCGTGCTGATCGCTTGTGTGATTGATGACCAGCTCTGTGATGACTTTCAGCCCGCGGCGGTGCGCCTCTTTCAGGAATCCTTTGAAATCGCTCAGCGTGCCGTAGCTGGGATGGACGGCGTTGTAGTTGGCGATGTCGTAGCCGTCGTCGCGCAGAGGCGAAGGGTAGAACGGCAGCAACCAGATGATGCTGATTCCCAGGTCCTGCAGATAGTCGAGCTTGCGCGTCAGCCCCTGAAAATCGCCGATGCCGTCGTTGTTGGAATCAAAGAACGCACGAACGTGCGTCTGGTAAATGATCCCGTCTTTGTACCAGAGGTCGTTCATGAGTTGACTGGAGATGTGTCATCCTGAGCCGGCGAAGCGCGGCGAAGGAACTCAAAATGTAGGGCATGTGGCTTGTGCATCGTATTTTGAGATCCTTCGCCGTCCGTTGGCGGCTCAGGATGACACGCTTTTGTACTCATAAGAAATATTCGAAATCCTTTTCTGACCTGACCTTCCGGCGTATCCGGAAAATGTGAGCGGGAATTACATTCGGATCAAGCTTGACGTAGTTTCGCGGTCCGTGCCATGTGTAGCGTGCACCGGAAAGCAGCTCGTGGACCTGGAATGGACGATTGGCATCGAGGTTCAGCACGGAGAGATCGAGCTCGACGTAGCCCGCTTGCGTGTTGTGCGGGTCGACGTTGATGATCATCAAGACCGACTCGTCGCCCGCCGATTTGCTGTAGCAGATGATGTCGTCGTTCGTCGTTTCGTGAAACTTCAAAGTCGCGTTCTGCTGAAGGGACGGATTCTGGCGCCGAATGCGATTGACAGCGGCGATCAGCTCCGTCAAGTCGTTATCGTCCGGAGGCCAGTGCTTGATCTCGTACTTTTCCGAGTCGCGATACTCCTCGCCGCCCGGATCGCGGGCCTCGCCGATGGAGCGCTCGAATGCGGGACCATAAATGCCGTAGTTCGCAGATAGAGTGGCAGCGAGCATCAGCCGGATGACAAATGCTGGACGCCCGCCGTATTGGAGATACTCGGGGAGAATATCCGGAGTATTCGGCCAGGCGTTCGGGCGGAAGAAGTCGCTCACCGGCGGCTTCGTGATCTGTCCGAAATATTCAGTCAGTTCGTACTTCGTGTTGCGCCACGCAAAGTACGTATATGACTGCGAGAAGCCGGCCTTCGCCAGCCAGTACATGATCTTCGGCCTCGTAAACGCCTCGGCTAGGAAGATCACATCGGGATGGTGTTTCTTGACCGTGCGGATGACCCAATGCCAGAACGGCAGCGGCTTCGTATGCGGATTGTCGACGCGGAAGACCCGGACCCCATTGTCGATCCAGTAGCGGAAGATGCCGACCAGCTCCTTCCAAAGATCGGACCACGCGTCGCTCTCGAAATGGAACGGGTAGATGTCCTGATATTTCTTGGGAGGATTCTCGGCATACTGAATCGTGCCGTCCGGCCGTTTCTGAAACCACTCGTCATGCTCGGACACATGAGGGTGATCGGGTGAAGCCTGAAAGGCGATATCCATCGCCAGCTCGATGCCCCGCGCGCGCGCCGCTTCGGCCAGCCGCCGAAAATCGTCGAGCGTGCCGAGGTCCGGGTGGATTGCCTTGTGGCCACCGTCCTTCGCACCGATTGCCCAGGGGCTGCCCGGGTCGCTCGTTTCAGTGCTGACTGAGTTGTTCGGCCCCTTGCGAAACGTCGTCCCGATCGGGTGGATTGGCGGCAGATAGAGGACATCGAAGCCCATACGCGCGATGCGCGGCAACTGCGCCTCGACATCGCGAAAGGTTCCGTGCCGGCCAGCCTCAGATGCCGTTGACCGAGGAAAGAGCTCGTACCAGGTACTGAAGCCGGCAAGCCGCGGATCGACTTCGATGACGTGTTCGGTCGCTTCGCGTGTGGCGAATTTGCGTTCCCCGTTGCGTCGCATCAGCTCAACCAGTTCGGCGGTCAGGAGGTCGAGTACTTTTTCTTCCGTCGCGTCGTTGCCTTCGAGCCTTTTGATGTACTCATCGAGGCGCTTGCGGTCGCGGTTCGTCGCGTGCGCCGCAGCGGCGCGGATCATGCCGAGGCCGATCTGGAGTTGCACGTCGAGATCGTTTCCCGTCACGCCTGCATCGACACGTTTGCGAAGGTCGCGGTGCCACGTCGCGAAATGATCGATCCATCCTTCAAACGAGAAGAAGTAGAAGCCGAGCCGGTCGACCGTCATCTCCGCGCGCCAGCGATCGTTGACGAGCGGCACCATCGGCGTCTCGGTCATCTCCGCTTCCGACTCGTGACGGTGCAGTAGCACCGCCGCAAGGAGATCGTGCCCGTCGGCGAAGATGTCCGCTTCGATCTGCAGGACGTCACCGATCACTCGCTTGGCAGGAAAACGTCCGTCATCGACGAGCGGCGAAACGCCCTCGATCACGACACGGCGACGCCCATCGAATTGCAATTCGGGCACGGGGGTGGTTGTGCGAGTTGCGTGCCGCGGAAGGGGGGTGGGATGTGGGGAGAGG
>Ga0247666_1000028_pt1 | contig 88938 bp, 58 predicted proteins | sample CNK07_metaG_FD_183025 | JGI IMG/M metagenome (GOLD analysis project Ga0247666, IMG submission 183025) | Soil microbial communities from Purdue University Martell Research Forest, Indiana, United States - CNK07 | ecosystem: Environmental > Terrestrial > Soil > Temperate forest > Bulk soil...
CTCGCCGAGGAAGCTCATGTGCTCACCGAGAGTGCCACCGGCAAAGAGGTTCGCCTCCTGCGGAAATTGAAAATCGTTATGCACGATCGCATGACCGGTGTCATCGAGTGACGATGCGTAGACGCTGGCCATCTTCACGTTCAGCGCAAGCGGCACCTGTCCGGGCAGATCGCTGGGATAGATCGCATTCGGCCACATCTTCTTGTACGCCTCGGCGCCGAGGCTGACCGGCTTGATCTTGATCTGCTCCTCGGTCTCCTTCGGCATCCGATAGCCGTTGAGCCTGAAGGCCTCGCCGAACGGATTCAGCTTCGGAAAGCCGGTGTGGCAGGTCTGGCAGGATGTCTCGTACTTGCGAGCAAACGCCGGAATCGCACTGGCTGTCGGTACTTTGATGAAGACGAGAAGCGCCGATAAAAGAAAGAGGAATCCGAGTCCCCGGCGATGCATGCTCATGACTTCTCCTTTTGCATGCGCCGACAGTGATCTCTCACGCCGCGAAGCTCCATCCCGCAACCGCAGGGGATCGCGTCATGTGTTTGGGGGAGAGGGCACAATCACCTTGCCCCCTGTTCGGGATCGGGATAGAACAGCAAGATGGGAAAACGTTCGAGGCGCCGCGACGCGAAAAGCGCACGGGCGGGTCTTGAAGAGCTCATGGACATGACCGGGCATCGGAGGAGATCTTGAGGAATGCGCATGGCCGACGACCGGCTCGAGATCCCATGGCCCGGCTTCGTGCATGGGACCGGTCAATTGACCTGCTTGACGTCGCCCCCCATGTGCGTAACATCATACGTACGGGTTGCGTAGGACAGTCATGAACCGGGAACTCACGATCACAGTCGGCGAAGACGTGTACGAGGGCCTGCATCAGGTCATTGGGCAGCAACGTATTAGTCAGTTCATCGAGGATCTGGTGCGGCCCCACGTGCTTCATCTCGACCTTTCGGAAGCCTACCGGCTCATGGCTGCTGACGAAACCAGGGAAGCTGAGGCTCACGAGTGGGCTGAAGGCACCTGCCGCGATGTCGCTGATGAAACGCGGTGAAGTTTGGTGGGTCGACTTCGACCCATCCATAGGCGGCGAGATTCAGAAACGTCGTCCGGCCGTAATCGTCAGCAGTGACGCTTCCGAAAGTTCCCAGCTCGTGCGATACCATGGACCCCTAACGCAGGAGGCTCGCGTGACGAAGAGCATCCGGTTCCACCTGAACGGCCGGCCCGTGGCACTCGAAACGGACGAGCGGCGCACACTGCTGTGGGTCATCCGCACCGATCTCAACCTCACCGGTACGAAATTCGGCTGCGGCGAGGGGCTGTGCGGCGCCTGCACCGTCGCCGTCAACGGCACTGCCGTCCGGTCCTGTCAGACCTCGCTGGCGGATGTTGAAAACAAGAACGTGGTTACCGTCGAAGGACTCGAGCACGACGGGAAGCTGCATCCGCTGCAACAGGCCTTCATCGAACACGGTGGGTTCCAGTGCGGCTACTGCACCTCAGGGATGCTCATGAACGCGTGGGCTTTTCTGCAGAAGCAGCCACACCCTTCGCGCAGCGCGATCGTCGATGAGATGAACGGGAACCTCTGCCGCTGCGGCGCGCATCAGGGAATCATCGCCGCGATCGAAGACGCGTCGAAGGCCGGAGGTGCCCGATGACGACGCAGCCGTGGCCACTCCCTCCGGCAGAATCATCTTCGCCCGGAATCGCTACCGGCATCGACCGCCGCCTTTTCTGCAAGCTCCTCGGCGGCGGCATCGTCGTGCTGATGACGTCGAAGCCGGCCGATTTGTTCGCACAGCGGCGCGGCTATCCCGAGGATCTCAACGCCTACCTGCGGATCGACGAGAACGGAGGCGTGACCCTCTTCTCCGGAAAAATCGAGATGGGTCAGGGCGTACACACATCGCTGGCGCAGATGGCGGCCGAGGAGCTCGGCGTCTCGCTCGATTCGATCACCATGGTCATGGGCGACACCGATCTCTGTCCGTGGGATGCCGGCACGTGGGGGTCGCAGTCGACGCGGATGTTCGGCCCGGCAGTGCGCGCAGCGGCAGCCGAGGCGCGAGCGGTGCTGATGAAGCTGGCGTCAGAGAAGCTCGGGAGCCCGAAAGAGCAGCTCGTCGTCGAGAACGGAGTGGTGTCGAACGGTTCGAAGAAGGTCACGTACGGCGAGCTGGCGAAGGGAAAAGAGATCGCGCGGCTCGTCGGCGAGAAGGCCGTGCTGCGGGCGGTCAAGCAATTCAAGGCCATCGGAACGCCAACGAAGCGGATGGACGCGCATGAGAAGGTGACCGGCCGCGCGAAATACGCGGGCGACATCCGCGTACCAGGGATGCTCTACGCGCGCATTCTCCGCCCGCCGATGCACGGGGCAACGCGCAAGTCGCTCGACACGTCGAAGGCGAAGGCGATGAGTGGCGTGATGGTCGTCGAGCACGACGACCTTGTGGCCGCGCTGCACGCGGATCCCGAGCGCGCCGCCGAGGCGCTGGCGCTGATCAAGGCCGAGTGGGATCGGCCTGCCGCCGCGTTCGACACCGAGTCGGTCGCGGACTACTTCGTAAAGAGCGGCGGTGACGGCGAGACCGGCACCTCGCACGGCGACGTCACCACCGCCGCCGCGGGCAACCACGTCTTCCAGTCAACGTTCCGCACCGGCTATGTCGCGCATGCCCCGATGGAGCCGCACACCGCGCTCGCGGAGTGGAAGAACGGGAAGATGACGGTGTGGGCGTCGACGCAGAGCCCGTTCGGCGCGCGCTCACGCATCGCGAACGTCCTCGGCCTCGATGAGAAGAGCGTGCGCGTCATCACGCCGTTTGTCGGCGGCGGTTTCGGCGGGAAGAGTCCCACCGAGCAAGGCGTCGAGGCTGCCCAACTGGCGAAGATCAGCGGCAAGCCGGTCGCGGTGGTGTGGACGCGTGCCGAGGAGTTTTTCTTCGACACGTTCGGCCCCGCCTCGGTGATCAAAATCAACTCGTCCATTGACGACGCCGGGAAGATGACGATGTGGGACTACCACGTCTACGCGGCTGGCGGCTCGTCGGAGGTTCTCTACGACGTACCGAACATCCGTGTGAAGACATACCTCGGCCGTCGTTCCGGAGGCGAGAAAGTCCATCCGTTCGCTACCGGTCCGTGGCGTGCTCCGGGCGCGGGGCCGAATGTCTTCGCCCGCGAGTCGCAGATCGACATCATGGCCGCCGCGGCGAAGATCGATCCGCTCGAGTTTCGCCTGCGCAATGCCTCGGATGAACGGCTGCGCCGCGTACTGAAGGCGGCAGCCGATGCGTTCGGTTGGAAAGCGGGCGCAGGGCCATCGGGGCAGGGGCGCGCCATCGCCGTCGCTCTCGACGTCGGCACGTACTGCGCGATCGCTGCCGAAGTGGCGGTCGATCGGAAGACGGGCGCGATCAACGTGAAGCGCATCGTCGCCGCACAGGACATGGGGCTGGTCATCAACCCATGGGGCGCGAAGATGCAGATGTCCGGCTGCCTCAACATGGGCCTCGGCTACGTGCTCAGCGAGGAGCTGAAGTTCAACGGCGGCGACATCGTCGACAAGAACTTCGACACCTACGAGCTGCCGCGTTTCGCCGCAGTGGCGCCGCACGTCGAAACGATACTGATCAAGAATGACGACCTCGCGCCACAAGGCGGCGGCGAGCCGGCCATCGTGCCGATGGGCGCCGTAATCGCCAACGCAGTGTTCGACGCAACCGGGGTGCGGATGTACCGCCTGCCGATGACGCCGGAGCGAGTTTTGGCGGCGGTGAAACAAGCCTGAGTGCTTCCTCAGGGAGCGCCGAATTCTTCAACGGTGTGAGAAATGCGGGCTAAGGATGACACCTCGTTGAGATCCCTCGCTGACGATCACCGCATTTCTCGCAGTCTGGAATTGTGCACACTACGTTTCGATCGAGCGCCTTCTCCCCACGCTTTTTGTGGGGGAGAAGGTGGCGAAGCCGGATGAGGGGGTGTTTCCTGGCGCGGGGAGGCTTGCATGACGGGAGAAAACCAGACCTGTCGATCAGCCTTTCGCGAGAGAACATCGCTTGTCGAGCGTTCGCCCCCCTCATCCGCCTTCGGCACCTTCTCCCCCCGAAGAAGACCGGGGGGAGAAGGCGCTCGATGCACGGGAGCGCCGAATTCTTCAAAAGAGAATCCGCGACCTAGCGCCGCGCGCGGGATGCGAGTTCAGTTCACCTCGAACATCACGTTGACAACTGGCCGCGTAGCGACCATTGTTGCCGAAATAACTTTCTGGTGACGACCGGAGACAACCCTCGTGTCCTACCTGCGGGGCTTTGACGCCGGAACGACGTAGAACAATTGCCCGCAGAACCGCTCCATCTGTGTCAGCTCGGACTAAATCCAAAGCTTCTCGAGGATCGCCCATGAAACGCATCGTCATCGGAACAGTCATCGTCATCGGTCTGATCGGGACCGCAAACGCGGATTCGAAACATGCGCAACGCGCCAAGGCCGATCTGCCCGATTGCCGGGGAGTCTCTTCACCGGAACAGATCGCAAGCGCAAAATCCGCGAAGAGCGATCCGGCCGTCGCGTTTGCGAAGAAACATGCGAAGACCGCGATGCCCGCGTCGGTCGTTTGTCAGAGCAAGCTTTGGCAGGCGCTGCACGGAAACCTCCCCCGGACGCTGTCCGTCGAGAAGGATCCTGCGCTTTCCGCCTCCCGCGAGAACCGCGAGCGGAAGCAGGCGGGGTCGATCGGCAGCGTAACGTCTTTTGCGGCGAGGCCCGCGCCCGGCCCGGTCGGTCCTCCCTCCGAGATGAAACTGCAGAAGGCCTCGGGCAAGGTATTCGACCTCCGCACGCTGCCCTCGACGCCGCCGAGGAAGAGAGAGCGGCCGGAGCGGGAAGCGCCTCCTGTAACTCCGCAGCCGATGGATGGCGGCGTGCCGACTGTCGGTGAATCGAACAGCACGGTGCAGGCAATGGCCGGCCCGCGCTCCCTGGCCAATGCCCCGGCCCCCGGACCTTTGACGACGTTTGATGGTCTCGACAATGCCAATTGGGGTGCAGGACATCCGCCGGACACAAACGGTGATGCCGGTCCCACTTACTACATCCAGACAATCAACACCTCGATCGGTATCTACCGCAAGTCCGACGGCTTCCGGATGGCCGCATTTACGTTCGACACGTTCATGAGCCAGGGAAACTTCGGCAATCTCTGCGACACCGACAACTTCGGTGATCCGGTCGTCCTGTACGACTCGTTCGAGGATCGCTGGATCATTTCGGATTTCGCGTTCCAGCTCGACGGCTCGAACAACGTCATCAATCCTCCCGGCTCTTTCCAGTGTTTCGCCGTTTCGATGACCGGCGATCCGGTCAGCGGCGGCTGGAACTACTACTCCATCAACACCACCGGCGGTCTCGGCGATTATCCGAAGCTCGGCATCTGGCCGGACGGCCTCTACATGTCGGCCAACATGTTCGACTACGCCGCGGCCGGCGCGTTTCAGAACTCGCGTCTCTATGCCTTCAACAAGGCACAGATGTATGCGGGCGCGGCGAACATCCAGTCGGTCTCGTTCAATCTTCCGTCCGACCAGTTCACAGTGCTGCCTGCCAATGCGCGGCTGCAGACCGGTACTCCACCGCTCGGCTCTCCCAACTACTTCGCCTCGGTCTGGAACTTCCTCAACTCGGTTCAGATCTGGAAGTTCCACGTCGACTGGGGCCATCCCTCGCAATCGAGTGTCACGGGGCCGTTCAATTCGACGATGTCGTTCTGGTGGGAGCAGTACGGCCGTGTCGTCGGCGGGAACACGGTGACGACGGCGCCAACGCCAGCGAATAGTCTGGACACGCTTTATCCGCGCGTCATGGTGCAGAACCAGTATTCGAACATCGGAGGAGTGGAGTCGCTGTGGGACAGTCACACCGTCGGCGCCGGCAATCCGACGTCGTCCCTGACATCCACACAATCCGCGGTCCGCTACTACCAGTTCAACGTGACCGGCGGGACTGTTGCCGCCAGCGCAACGCAGAACTTCACATACAGCCCGGACGCCACGGTGTATCGGTACATGCCGAGCGCCGCTGTTGACCGCGCCGGCGACATGGCCATCGGCTACACGACCTCGAACGCCACGACCAATCCCGCTCTGAAGTACGCCGGCCGCCTCGCCGGCGACGCTGCTAACAGCATCACCCAGACAGAACAGCTGATGTTCCAGGGCACCGGCTCCCAGAGCGGAACCTGCGGCACAACGTGCGAGCGCTGGGGCGACTACAGCGCCATGACGCTCGATCCGGACGGCTGCACCTTCTGGTACACCAACGAGTATTACGCGACCACAGGTCTGAACCACCAGACTCGCATTGGCGCGTTCAAGTACCCCTCCTGCACGCCAGTTGGAGCCGGCGGCACGATCTCCGGCACTGTCACCGCAGCGGTGGGCGGCGCCCCTATCAGCGGCGCCACGGTCCAATTCGGAGCGCGGTCGACGACGACGAACGGTTCCGGCGCGTACTCGTTCGCCAGCATTCCCGCAGGCACGTACCCGTCGATCACCGCCAGTTTTCCTGGATACGTCACGGGCTCGGCTTCGAGCATCGTCGTCACCGACGGCGGCACAACGACGCAGAACTTCTCGCTGGCCGCGGCTGCGACCAGCGCGTGCCTGACCGATACCACGCAGACCGACTTCCAGACAGGCGTTCCGACCTCGGTCGACCTGACGACGAGCGCAGGTAACGTCATTCTGGCCAGCCCTGACAGCGTCGACCAGATCACGACGAACTACACCACCAGCGGCGTAGGCTTCAGCAACACTTCCTTTGCCGCCCAGACCTTCACGCCCGGGGTTACGGGCGCGTTGAAGAGGATCGACGTCAACATCTTCTGTGCTACCTGCTCGGGGGCCAATCCCAACCTCACCCTCGAGGCCAGAACGACCAGCGCCGGCAACATCCTCATGACCGCGCCCGCGCTGCTCGCGTCATCGACGATTACCGGAACGTCCAGCGCCTCCGGTGGTTTCATGACCTTCACCTTCGCCACGCCGCCGACACTGACGGCGGGCACGCAGTACGGCTTTGTTCTCAAGCTTGCGGCGGCCCGTACCGGAACGCAGGCGGTACTGACAAGTGACGGCGACGGCCTCGCGGGCGGCAGACGGCAGGTCTGCTCAACGGCTTCGTGCTCGAACGCAACGGGCCAGAGCAACGACGTCGTCTTTATCTCCTATATGAACGTCGGGTTTGCGCTGTCGGGCAATCTCGTATCGGGAGCCAAAGACGCGAATCCGGCCACCGGTCTGACTCCGATCTGGTCGTCGCTCTCCTGGACAGCCACCACGCCCGCGAACACGACGTTGCGCTTTCAGGCCGCCGGCTCCAATTCCGTGACTGGCCCGTTCAACTTCGTCGGTCCGGATGGAACCGCGGCGACGTTCTTCACCACATCACCGGCATCGCTGTCGCAGTTCTACAACAAGCGCTACGTTCAGTACAAAGCGTACCTGTCGACAACGAGCACGGCTGCGACGCCGACGCTGAATGACGTTACCGCGTGTTATGCGGACGTCGACTGCAGCGGGACGACCGCACCCATCACTCCGGCGCCCGCGCAGGTTTGCGCGGGGTCGAGCGGCAATACCGCCAGCGGCCCTGCCGGCGCAACATCGTATGCGTGGTCGATCACGAATGGCACCATTCAGGGCAGTACTGCGTCGCAGTCGATCTCGTACACAGCCGGCGCATCCGGCATCGTCACGCTGACGCTGTCGATCGTGGCCCCCAACGGTTGTCATGCCACGAACTCGACGACCGTTCCGATCAACCCCGTTCCCGCCACGCCGACCGCGTCGAACGGTGGCCCGTACTGCGCAGGCGCCACGATCGCGCTTTCAACTCCGACGGTCGCCGGTGCGACCTACGCGTGGACCGGGCCGAATGGTTTCACCTCGGCGCTGCAGAATCCCACACGAGCCAATGCCGCAACTGCCGATGCGGGAACCTACTCCGTCACAGTGACGGTGGGCGGCTGCACGTCCGCCGCCGGTAACACCAGTGTGGTCGTCAATCCGATTCCTGCGACGCCGTCAGCGAACAACGGCGGCGCTTACTGTGCCGGCGGAACGATCTCCCTCTCCACGCCGACCGTTGCCAGCGCGACGTATGCCTGGACGGGCCCGAACGGCTTCACCTCCGCGCTTCAGAATCCGACGCGCGCCAATGCCACGACGGCTGATGCGGGTACGTATTCGGTTACGGTGACCGTTAACGGCTGCACCTCGGCGGCCGGAACGACGAGTGTTGTCGTCAATCCCATCCCGGCAACGCCGACGGCATCGAACACCGGCCCGTACTGCACCGGCGGAACGATCTCGCTCTCTACGGCGACCGTCGCGAACGCGACATACGCCTGGACCGGTCCGAACGGCTTCACCTCGGCGCTTCAGAACCCGACGCGCGCGAATGCCACGACCGCCGACGCCGGTACGTACTCGGTGACCGTGACAGTCAGCGGCTGCACCTCGGCGGCTGGTACGACGAGCGTCGTCGTCAACCAGACTCCGGCAACGCCAACGGCCTCGAACGGCGGCCCGTATTGCGAAGGCGGCATGATCTCGCTCGCCACACCAACCGTCTCTGGCGCCACCTATGCCTGGACCGGTCCGAACGGCTTCACCTCCGCGCTTCAGAACCCGACGCGTGCGAATGCCACGACCGCCGACGCCGGCACGTACTCAGTGACCGTGACGGTCAGCGGCTGCACCTCGGCCGCCGGCACCACCAGCGTCATCGTGAATGTGGTTCCGGCTACGCCGACCGCCGGCAACGGCGGCCCATACTGCGCCGGCGGGACGATCTCGCTCACCACACCAACCGTGTCTGGCGCCACGTACGCCTGGACCGGGCCGAACGGCTTTACCTCCGCGCTTCAGAACCCGACGCGCGCGAATGCCACGACCGCCGACGCCGGTACGTACTCGGTGACCGTGACGGTCAGCGGCTGCACGTCGGCCGCCGGCACCACCAGCGTCGTCGTGAATGCGGTTCCGGCGACGCCGACCGCGTCCAACGGCGGACCGTACTGCGCCGGCGGAACGATCTCGCTCTCCACACCAACCGTCGCCAGCGCCACGTATGCGTGGACCGGTCCGAACGGCTTCACCTCCGCACTGCAGAACCCGACGCGTGCGAACGCCACGACCGCGGATGCAGGTACCTATTCGGTCACGGTGACGGTAACCGGCTGCACGTCGGCGGCCGGTTCCACAACAGTCGTCGTGAATGCCATCCCCGCGACGCCAACTGCATCGAACACCGGCCCGTATTGCGAGGGCGCCATGATCGCGCTCTCCACACCAACCGTCTCTGGCGCCACGTACGCGTGGACCGGTCCGAACGGCTTCACCTCGGCGCTTCAGAATCCGACGCGCGCGAATGCCACGACTGCCGACGCCGGTACGTACTCGGTGACGGTGACCGTCAGCGGCTGCACCTCCGCCGCCGGCACCACCAGCGTCGTTGTGAATACGGTTCCGGCGACGCCGACCGCGTCCAACGGCGGACCGTACTGCGCCGGCGCGACGATCTCCCTTTCGACCCCCGTGGTTTCCGGCGCAACCTACGCCTGGACTGGTCCGAACGGCTTCACTTCGGCGCTTCAGAACCCGACGCGTGCGAACGCCACGACCGCAGACGCAGGTACCTATTCGGTCACGGTGACGGTAACCGGCTGCACGTCGGCGGCCGGCACCACTTCCGTCGTCGTGAATCCCATCCCGGCCACGCCAACTGCATCGAACACCGGCCCGTATTGCGAAGGCGGGATGATCTCGCTCACCACACCGACCGTCTCAGGCGCCACCTATGCCTGGACTGGTCCGAACGGCTTCATCTCGGCGCTTCAGAACCCGACCCGCGCGAACGCCACGACTGCCGACGCCGGTACGTACTCAGTGACCGTGACAGTCAGCGGCTGCACATCGGCCGCCGGCACCACCAGCGTCGTCGTCAACACCACACCCGCCACACCATCGGCATCGAATGGCGGCCCGTATTGCGAGGGAGCCTCGATCTCGCTCTCCACACCGACCGTCGCCGGCGCTACCTACGCGTGGACAGGGCCGAACGGCTTCACCTCCGCACTCCAAAACCCGACCCGCTCGAGCGTGACTGTCGCTGATGCTGGCACCTACTCGGTGACCATCACCGTCAATAACTGTCCCTCTGCAGCCGGCAGCACTAGCGTCACCGTCAACCCGACTCCGGCGACGCCCACCGCCTCAAACGACGGTCCGTACTGCGAAGGCGCGACGATCTCACTGACGACACCGACGGTGTCGGGAGCGACATACGCCTGGACAGGTCCGAACGGCTTTACCTCCGCGCTCCAGCACCCGACACGGCCGAACGCCACGACCGCTGACGCCGGAACGTACTCCGTAACGATTGTCGTCAACGGCTGCCCATCCGCAGCAGGCACGACGAGCGTCGTGGTCAACGCGACGCCGGCCACACCATCGGCATCCAACGGCGGTCCCTACTGCGAAGGTGCCACCATCGCGCTCTTCACACCGACCGTCAGTGGTGCGACCTACGCCTGGACCGGTCCGAACGGCTTCACATCAACACAGCAGAACCCGACCCGCGCCAACGCCACAACCTCGGATGCCGGAACCTACTCGGTTACGGTTACCGTCAGCGGCTGCTCCTCAGCTGCCGGCACGACCAACGTAGCGGTCAACCCTGTTCCGGCGACGCCAACCGCGTCGAACGGCGGTCCCTATTGCGAAGGCGCGACGATCTCACTCTCGACTCCGACGGTCGCCAGTGCCACCTACGCCTGGACCGGACCGAACGGCTTCACCTCGACTGATCAGAATCCGACGCGCACGAACGCCACGTCCGCCGATGGCGGCACGTACTCCGTAACGGTTACCGTCAACGGCTGCCCCTCGGCAGCAGGCACGACTTCGGTCGTCGTCAATGCAACGCCGGCTACACCAACGGCCTCCAACGGCGGCCCGTACTGCGTAGGCGCCACGATCTCGCTCTCGACATCGACCGTGAGCGGCGCAACCTACGCGTGGACCGGCCCGAACGGCTTCACCTCGGCATTGCAGAACCCAACCCGCGCGAACGCCACCACGGCAGACGCAGGGACATACTCCGTCACCGTCACGGTAAGTGGATGCACCTCCGCCGCAGGGACGACGGGCGTTGTCGTCAATCCGATTCCGGCGACGCCAAGCGCATCCAACGGCGGCCCGTATTGCGAAGGCGGAACGATCTCTCTCTCCACTCCCACCGTCGCCGGCGCAACCTACGCCTGGACCGGTCCGAACGGCTTCACCTCGGCGCAACAGAACCCGACACGAGCCAACGTCACGACCGCAGACGCCGGTACCTACTCGGTGACGGTTACCGTCAGCGGCTGTACCTCGGCCGCCGGCACGACGAACGTCGTGGTCAATCCGACGCCAGCCACGCCAACCGCGTCAAACGGAGGTCCGTACTGCGAAGGCGCGACGATCTCACTCTCCACGCCGACTGTGAGCGGTGCGACCTACGCCTGGACAGGCCCGAACGGATTTACGTCGGCCCTTCAAAACCCAACGCGTTCGAACGCCACGGTTGCTGATGCAGGAAGTTACTCCGTCACGGTGACCGTCAACGGCTGTCCCTCGGCAGCAGGATCGACAAGCGTCGTAGTCAATCCAATCCCGGCCACGCCAACCGCTTCGAACGGCGGACCGTACTGCGAGGGCGCTACGATCTCGCTGTCCACACCGACCGTGAGCGGTGCGACCTACGCCTGGACTGGCCCGAACGGCTTCACCTCAGCGCTTCAGAACCCCACTCGGTCGGGAGCCACAACGGCTGATGCAGGCAGCTACTCCGTCACCGTGACCGTGAACGGGTGCACATCCGCGGCTGGTTCGACCACGGTCGTAGTCAACGCAACGCCAGCAACGCCGACAGCCTCTAACGGCGGACCGTACTGCGAAGGAGCGACCATCTCCCTCTCCACGCCGACCGTCAGTGGTGCGACGTATTCATGGACCGGACCGAACAGCTTCACCTCGGCGCTTCAGAATCCCACTCGCTCCAACGCCACCGTCGCTGATGCGGGCAGCTACTCCGTCACCGTGACCGTGAATGGCTGCACTTCCGCAGCCGGATCGACCACCGTCGTCGTCAATGCAGCGCCGGCAACGCCAACAGCTTCCAACGGCGGTCCGTACTGCGAAGGCGCGACGATCTCCCTCTCGACGCCGACAGTGAGCGGCGCGACCTACGCCTGGACCGGGCCGAACGGCTTCACCTCAGCGCTTCAGAATCCCACTCGCTCCAACGCTACCGTCGCTGATGCGGGCAGCTACTCGGTCACTGTGACCGTGAGTGGCTGCACATCCGCAGCAGGTTCGACCACCGTCGTAGTGAATCCGATTCCGGCCACGCCGGCGGCCTCGAACGGCGGACCGTATTGCGAAGGGGCCACGATCGCGCTCTCCACCCCGACGGTGGGTGGGGCTACCTATTCATGGACCGGTCCGAACGGCTTCACGTCCGCTCTACAGAACCCGACCCGCTCGAACGCCATCGCCGCCTACGCGGGAACCTACTCGGTGACGATCACTGTCAGCGGCTGCACCTCCGCGGCCGGAACGACCAGCGTCGTCGTCAATGCGGCACCCGCCACGCCGACGGCTTCCAACGGCGGACCGTACTGCGAAGGGGCAACCATCTCGCTCTCCACGCCAACCGTCGGCGGTGCCACCTATTCATGGACCGGTCCGAACGGCTTCACATCCGCTCTTCAGAACCCGACACGCTCCGGAGCGACCGTTGCTGATGCGGGCAGCTACTTTGTCACCGTGACGGTGAGCGGCTGCACTTCCGCGGCCGGATCGACCAGCGTCGTCGTAAACGCGACGCCAGCCACACCAGCCGCCACCAACGGCGGACCGTACTGCGAAGGCGCGACCATCTCCCTCTTCGCGCCCACCGTGGCTGGCGCAACCTACTCCTGGACCGGTCCGAACAGCTTCACGTCATCGCTGCAGAATCCGACCCGCTCCAACGCCACCGTCGCCGATGCGGGCAGCTACTCCGTTACCGTGACCGTCAGCGGCTGCACCTCCGCCGCAGGATCAACCAGTGTCGTCGTGAACGCGACTCCGGCGACGCCTACGATCACCCCGGGCGGCCCGACGACCTTCTGCGCCGGCGGCAGCGTCACACTCACATCGAGCTCGGCGACCGGCAATCAGTGGTTCCTGAACGCGGGCCTGATCACGGGCGCGACGGGCAACACGTATAGCGCCGTCGCCAGCGGGAACTACACCGTAGTCGTGACTGCCAGCGGCTGCAGCAGCGCCCCGTCTTCGGCGATCAGCGTCACCGTCAACCCCGCTCCTGCAACACCAACCATCACGCCCGGTGGGCCGACGACATTCTGCAATGGCGGCAGCGTCCTGCTGACCTCGAGCAGCGCCACCGGCTACCAGTGGTTCCTCGGCGGCAACCCGATCACCGGCGCCACCAACCAGACCTACAGCGCCACCGCATCCGGCAATTACACCGTCGTGGTCTCGAACGGCTGCAACAGCGCCCCGTCGGCGCCCACCACCGTAACCGTCAATCCGATTCCCGCCACACCAACCATCAGTGCCGGCGGCTCCACAACGTTCTGTGAAGGCGGAAGCGTGACGCTCACATCGAGCAGCGCGACCGGCAACCAGTGGTACCGCAACGGCGTGCTGCTCGGCAGCGAAACGAGTCAGACCACCGTTGCTACGCTCGCGGGCGCTTACAGCGTCACCACGACGGCAAGCGGCTGCACCAGCGCCCAGTCGGCGGCGACAATCATCACCGTCAACCCGAAGCCGAACGTGACGATCAGCGTCCCGTCGCCGATGTACTCCGGTGCAAGCGGTACCGCCTCAGTGATCCATGAGTGCACCGGTGCGACCTTCGCCTGGAGCATCACCGGCGGCACGATCACCTCAGGCAATGGCACGCGCATCATCACATTCACCGCGGGCCCGGCCGGCACGCTCACGCTCTTCGTCACCGTGACGAATTCCTTCGGCTGCTCGGATTCGAAGACCGCCGACGTCACCGTGCAACAAGCACCGTTCGGTGCGCCGCCATACTTCAGCGCCGCAGCCACAAGCACGACGAGCGTGAGCATGCTCTGGGCAACCGTCGCCACCGCCGATCACTACGAGATCTATCGCAGCACCGACAACACGAACTGGACGTTGCGCGGAACGAACACTCTCGCCACATTCTCGGAGTCCGGTCTGACACCGTCGACGACTTACCTCTACAAGGTGCGGGCGATCAAGGCCGACACCACCGCCTCGGGATACTCAGCCATCGATCCCGCGACGACGATCGTATTCACCGATCCATCGCTCATCGCCTGCCCGACGCTCATCAGACCAATCCACATCACCGAGCTTCGGACCGCCATAAACGCGGCTCGCACCACCGTCGGCCTGACCGCATTCTCCTTCACCGATCCGTCCCTCCCAGCGGGAGCAAAGATCAAAGCAATTCACGTGACCGAGCTGCGCACCGCCCTGGCCCCAGTGCTCAGCGCCATCGGAGTGACGCCAACCTACACAGACCCAACCATCACCGCCGGAACGACACACGTGAAAGGCACGCACATTCAGGAACTGCGCGACCTCGTCCGCTAACCTTCAACTCTTTCGAATCGAGCGCCTTCTCCCCAGCTTCTTGTGGGGGAGAAGGCACTTGAGGGTCGGAGGTCGCGGTCTCCTTCCCCGAGGTCACGACCCCTTCGTTCTGATCTCGATCTCCAGTCTCGAGATCGCCATCCCCGAGAGATGAACGAACCCGGAGGAGCACAAGATCAGCGCATCTGCCGTGTTTTCAAGCAGTTCGCACGAGGCTTGGCTGGGAGTCGGCGTGCGTTGCGCTGCCTCGCAGTCGGAAGCGGCGATTGCGATATCGGAACCGAGCATTCCGACATCGAAATGATTCGTTCCGGCATCGGAACAAAACATTCCGACTTATTACCGCCCTCTCCCGTCTTTTGGCCCGCATTTCTCACACTTGCACCGGGAATTGCTGGTGCCCCGCTCCCAATCGAGCGCCTTCTCCCCCACGCTTTTCAGTGGGGGAGAAGGTGGCCGAAGGCCGGATGAGGGGGCGTTTGCCTGGCGCGCCGACGTTCGCAAACACTCTGCAACGATGCCTTTTCAACCAGGTCACGCTCGCAAAGAACGTGTTTTGTCCCATCTTTCGACGCCCCTCATCCCGGTGAGTTACGGGAGGCATGCAGCCACGAGCATCCCATCGTTCCTTTGGCCACCCAGGTATAGCTATGCCGAGCCCCGCGCGGCGGCAACGGCGGCTACATACTCTCTCGCTTTTTCGGTGATGCTGCTCGCCTCGCCTCTGCGAAGGGCGGCCAGGTCGACAAGGTCGGCGCCGACGCCGAGGGCGAAAGCGCCGGCGGCGATGAAATCGGCGGCGTTCTTCAGCGACACGCCGCCCGTGGGGATCAGCGCAATCTGCGGCAGCGGAGCCTTGATCGACTTCAGATAGGTCGGACCGCCGAGGGCGTTTGCGGGGAAGACTTTCACCGCATCCGCGCCGGCTTTCCAGGCAGTCACGATCTCGGTCGGAGTCAATGCACCGGGGAAGATGGCGACGCCGAGGCGGCGACAGAGCTCGATGGTGGGGATGTCGAGCGACGGACTGACGATGAAGCGGGCGCCGGCGTCGATGCAGGCTTGCGCGGACTCGGCATCGAGTACGGTGCCGGCACCGATCAGCGTCTCGTCACCGAAGCGGCCCGTGAGCTCCGCGATGATCTTCACCGCGCCGGGCACAGTGAGGGTGATCTCGAGGATGGGAATCCCGCCGGCGCGGATCGCCTCGACGGCCTCGAGCGCCTCGGCGGCGGATGTCGCTCGCACCACCGGAACGATGCCGACCTCGCGAATACGATCAACGGCTGACACGAGCGGTTCCCCCTTTCATCACGCGTTCGACCTCGGCCAGCGTGGCCATGCTCGTGTCGCCGGGCGTCGTCATCGCCAGGGCGCCATGCGCCGCGCCGCATTCAACGGACCACGCCGGCCCGCGTCCCGTCAGGAGCCCGTAAATGAGACCCGAGGCAAAGGAATCGCCGCCGCCGACACGGTCGAGAACTTCGAGGTCGGTGCGGGTTAAGGCTTCGTGGAACTCGCCATCACACCAGGCGATCGCGCCCCAGTCGTTGCGTGTAGCGGTGTGCGCCACGCGCAAGGTGGTGGCCACAACCTGAAGAGCGGGGAACTCGGCGCACACGCGGCCGATCATCTGCCGGAACGCGTCGGCAGGCAGCGAAGCGTGATGCTCGTCGACTCCTTCGATGTTGAACCCGAGGGCAACACTGAAGTCCTCTTCATTGCCGAAGAGAACGTCGACGAGACTGACAAGCTCACGGTTGACGGCGCGCGCTTTCTCTGCGCCGCCGATGCCCTTCCAAAGCGACGGCCGGTAGTTCAAGTCGTAGGAAACGATGACACCGTGCCGGCGAGCCGCTTCCATCGCCTCGCGGGCGACCAGTGGAGTCGTCTCCGACAGCGCCGCGAAAATGCCGCCAGTGTGAAACCAACGAACACCACTCGCGAAGAGACTCTCCCAATCGATGTCGCCCGGCTTCAGTTGCGAGATCGCGGTGTGACCACGGTCGGAACACCCCATCGCGGCCCGCACGCCGAAGCCGCGCTCCGTGAAGTTGAGACCATTGCGCGCGGAACGGCCCACGCCATCGTCCGCGGCCCATCGCAGCAATGAGAGGTCGCAGCCTCCCTGCAGCATCAGATCTTCGACGAGACGGCCGACCGGGTTATCGACCAGCGCGGTGACGATCGCGGTGCGCAATCCGAAACAGCGGCGCAGCCCTCGGGCGACGTTGTACTCGCCGCCCCCTTCCCACACTTGGAATGACCGAGCGGTTGACACGCGGCCGTCACCGGGATCGAGACGGAGCATGACTTCGCCGAGACTCACGAGGTCGAAGCGACAATCGGCGGCGTCGTTGATCTTCACTTTCGCGAAGCCTCCAGCCCCGACCCGCCCTGCGCGTACTCGGGCTGCACATTGACCACGCCGAACTGCCTGTCGTCCCCCTCGCGGATGGCGGCCATCATCCAGAGAAAGTTGATCGTGCCTCCAGGCGCGGAGACGTTCGGGTGATAGCCCTGCGGCATCAGAACGACGTCGCCTTCATGGACGACCGCAACCAGTTCCGGGTTGCGCGGATCGTTGTACACGAGCTGCAGACCCCAGCCTGGTTCCGGCATATCGATGTAGAGATACGCCTCCTCGAGCATGCGCGCGTGCTCGTGCGGCGGCCACGAAGTCCAATTGCCAGGATGACTGAATGTGACTCCGGCCAGGATCCGGCCGGCATCAATATTCTTCCCGATGACGATGTTGACGTCACGCTCCGATGAAGGGCCGCCGGTGTGAAAGTGAAGGCTGGCGTCGTTCTGTACGTCGGCGAATCGGACCAGTTGGATGGGATAACGATTGTCGACTGGCGCGGCAAGCTCCGCGACGTCGCAATTGCCCGAAACGGTCACATCGCTGTCGCGCGGAACATAGAGCGCGTCATAGCGCGCGAGCTCGTAAGTCGTTCCGCCGGCTGCGATCGTCGCCGTCCCTTTGAGACAGATGAATCCCGTTTCGCGCTCGCCTGTCGAGAACTTCACTGCAGCGTCCGAAGCTTCGAGCACGATGCGGCCAAAATGAAGATGGCGCGCGGAGGTCGTTTCCGGCGTGACGGTGATGTGCCGCCCCCGTCTCGCGCCGGTGTCGCGTACAACGCACGTCCGCGGCTCGATGGCCGCCAGGTCGACTGTCATGGTTTCCTCTTCTCAGGTTTCGGTGCAGGCGCGGTTTCCACTGTGACGTCGCTGAGTGTCAGATCGACGTCGCCCTCGATCACGTGTCCGTTCGTGACGCCGCGGAATGCGGAATCGCGAACGACGACTCCTCGGAGCGGCGTCTTGTCGAAGGCGCGAATGTAAAGGCCGTACTGGCTGTGCATGGAGTGCATTCGCTCGACGACGATATTACGCACGGTCGGGACGAACGTACCGGTCTCGGACATGTACTGCAGGTCGATCTCGATCGGAGCGAACATCAGGGTTCCGATCTCGATGTCACGCGCGAAGATGTTTTCGACGATCCCCCCGCGGGCACTGTTCGTTTTGATGCGAAGCCCGCGCTCGAGGGTCGGACTGTCGAGCCGGTTCTTTTCGGCATAAATGTTCCGCGCGCCGCCGCTGATCTCGCTTCCAACGGTGATGCCGCCGTGGCCACCGTTCATCCGGCATCCGCGGATCACCACGTTTTCGATCGGTACATTGATGCGGCGGCCGTCGGCGTTGCGGCCCGATTTCAGGGCGATGCAATCGTCGCCGGTGTCGAAGACGCAATCCTCGATGAGAACGTCGCGGCATGATTCCGGATCGCAGCCGTCCATATTCGGGCCGTGCCCGAACACCGTCACGCGACGGATCGTAACGTTCGTGCAGAGTGTCGGATGCAAGACCCAGAACGGCGCATTGCGGATGGTGACGCCTTCGATGAGGATGTTCGTGCAGCGAAGCGGCTCGACGAATGTCGGCCGCAGGAAGTGACCAGAGCCATAGACGCGCTGTGCGACCGGAACCGCTTCGTCGTTTTGCTTGAACAGGGCGTTCCGATCGGCGCTCTGAAGCCGCGGCTCCTTCTCCACTTTCCAGTTCCACCAATGCGTTTCGTCGGCCTGCCCGTCGAGCGTTCCTTCGCCGGTGATGGCGACGTCTTCGCAATCGAGGGCGGAGATCAGCGGCGCGTAGTTCATCAATTCGACGCCTTCCCACCGCGTGAGCGTGAGCGGGTAGCGCGACGGATCCTGACTGAAGCGGAGCGTCGCGCCGGCATCGATGTGCAGATCGATGTGGCTTTGCAGACGAATCGGCCCGGTGATGTAGTCGCCCTTCGGAACGATGACATGACCACCGCCGGCGCGCGCACATGCATCGATCGCTTTGGCGATGGCCACGCTGACATCAGCGCCATCGCGCGCGCCAAATTTCGTAATGACGAAGTCGCGAGGGGGAAAGCTTGGCGGAACGATGCGGGCGAGAATTCCGGGGACGGATGCCCAGGGATCGGTGTCAGCAAACGCTGAGACGCTGACGAAGAGCGCGGTGATTACGAGGAGACAGCGCGTGAGTTTGCGCACCGTGCGTGGAGACTTCATGAGAGGAGAGCTCATGACACTCCGTCAGCGAAGGATCTCAAACGACGTGGCACATGCCCCAAGCATCGCATTTTGAGATCCTTCGCCGTCCTGCGGCGCCGAGGAAAGGCTGCGTGAAAGCAGCGAGTAGCGCGGGCGCCTCCGGCAGGCTCAGGATGACACATCAATATCAGGCTGCTCACGGAGCCACCACCTCGATTCGCAAGGGTGACTTCACTCGTTGCGCCCATTGCTCGACGTACTTGTCGAAATCGCCGACATCCGCAAAGTCGCCGCTCTTGTCCCAGCCGGTGCCGGCATAGTAGACGGCTGGTGTCTTCGCCACGATCAGGTGATTGCCATCCGCCTTGGTCACGTCGACGATCGCGGCGGGGTCGATGACGATGGCGCAACCGAATTTGCCGGTACCGCCAACGACCGGTCCCCATGCGCGAATCCATCCCGCGGCACGTTCTATGCGCACGTCGGTCGCGGCGAATTTCTTGATGCCGGTTGCGTAGGCTGGGTCATTGACGCCGTCGACGACGTAGCGGCTCTCGAACCGGTTGAAGTTCTGTCCTGCATCAAGTGTGATGCGCTTGGTCTCGGACCGCACGCCGGCAACGTCCCAGATCGGATAGTCAAGCTCGAAGACCAGACGAATCGGGCCGTTCGCCAGGACGCGCGAGTTGCGAAAGTTTTTCGAAACGATCAGCTTGCCGTCGCGCCAGAGACCGCTGCCGCCACAGCCTCGGCTCCGGCCGGCCGAATAGAAATCGGCCCCTTCGCCGGTATCGCGGTGATAGTCGTCGACCATGTACCAGTCATTGACGATGAGCCGGCGCGTTCGCTTGAGCCAGACGTCGACGGTGCTCGAAGTAAGGGGCTCTTTCTGCCAGGTCTCCAGCGCCGCGCCATACATCCGGTGCGCAACGCGATCGTTCTCCCAGGCGAAGTCGTCGTACCGCTCGCGGACGAACCGTCCGTAAACGTGGAAGTCTTCCTTCTTGTAGGTCACCCGCTCGCCCGTTCGAAGATCGAACGATCGCGCGCCCATGGGTTTCATGTCGGTCTGGAAGATCAGACTCTCCTGTTTGCCGTCTCCGTCGAGATCGAGTGCTTGCGCCAGAACTTCGCGTCCGGTGTCGTGATCGAAAACGTGTACGCGCGTCAGGTCGCTGCCCAGAGGAACTAACAAGGAAGCGGCAATCTCCACAGTCTCCGAGGAGCGGGCGATTGGCAGGGCATTGCGTACGATGACGCGCAGTTCAGCAGCCGCCGATGCGGCCTGCAGGTTGAGAGCGCCCGTAAGAAAAGCGCCGGCGGCCATGATGGCCGCCGGCAGCAGATGACGCAGAATTCGGGGCAACCTCACCTTAGAAGGATAGCCGCCCGCCGAGTTGGATGTCGCGGGGATTGTTGCGGTCCTGGTTTACGAGTCCGAACTGTGCGTTGCGGGGGTCCATGTTGGAGTTGAAGAGGACGGTGTAGTTCAGCGCGTTGATCGATTCGATCCTGAGCTGGAAGGTCATGCCGCGGGGAAGACCGAAGTTCTTGTAGATGCCGACGTCCAACAGCTGAAGGGGATCGGAGCGGACATTGGACAGTGTCGACGGGAACGTACGAACGTTGTTCCCGAGCTGGATGCGTGAATCGGTGCGGCCGGTGCCGCCCGCGATGAAGAAGCCCGAGGTATCCCAGGCGGGACAATCGAGACCGGCGACTCCGTTCGGGTTACCGGGGCAGACGTGTTTGCCGATGTGGGAATGGAGATCGTTCGGGTTGCGGGACGGATCGTAGTAGACGTTGCCCCAGCTCAGCGGGAAACCGCTCTGATATTGATAGGTCGCGCTGACGGACCAGCCGCCGATGAGCGCCTGCGTGAATCCACTCCAGTTGGAGCCCCACTTCTTGCCGGCTCCAAACGGAAGATCGACGGTCCCTCCGAATGTGGCGCGATTCGGACGGTCATTGGGTGAAACGCGGTTCTCCAGAATGCCGTTCGACGGGTTCAGCATGTTGAGCTTGTCCGTCAGCCGTGAACGGGTATAGGAGGCTGTCAGGGAGGCTCCCTGATTGAACCGCTTCTCCAGCGACACCGAGGCGGCGCGATAAGCGTCGGAGCCGCGGTACTCCTCGGTAACGATGCTCAGGAACTCGGGAAAAGGCTTCAGGAGCTGGCCGCGCGTAGTCGTTGCGCCATTGAGGGTCGTTCCGGGCAGCATGCCCGCGAAGGGGTTCGCGACCGAGGCGCTCAGGAAGCTCTCTTGTGCGGTGTCCCGAATGTTCGATGTGGAGAGGTATTGGTACGGAATACCGTTCAATTCGCGCTGCACCGGCAGATGCGTACCGCGCGAGTCGAGGTAGTTGACTTCCATCTTCCAGCCGGCACCGAGGTCACGCTGGCCGCCGATCTGCCAGCGCCGGTAGTACGGGCTTTCGCGCTGCGAGGGCGTGACCGAACCAATCGCCAATCCGAGACCGGTGGCAGCACCGAGCGAGGCACCAGTAGGCTGAATCAGGCCCCCAGTCGGAATCGGGTTGCTCAGATTCGCGAGGAAGGTCGCGCCATTGTTGTCCGTGGTGACGATTGCCGTCGGCTGCGAGAAGCCCGTTTGGTTGCCGGCATCGAAGTAATAGTCGTAACTGAAGAGGCCCGCTCCGGCGCGGAGCACCGTTTTATCTCCGATCTGGTAGGCGAAGGCGGCGCGGGGCATCACCTTGTGAAGGTCGTTGTAGATTCCTCCGTCGGTGAACTGTAAACCTCCACGAACATGGAAATCACCCACGGCAATCTGCGCGATCGGGTTCTTGGCGTAGTTCGCCAGCGCCGCGGCTTCGATCGGACTGCTGATCGAAGTATCAAAGCCGGAAATGGCCTGGTTGTGCGCCTCGGTCATGGCCTGGTCCAACTCGAACCGTACGCCGAGGTTGACGGTCAGATTCGAGTTGAGCTGCCAGTCGTCCTGCACGAAGAAGGCGTGCGAGACCTGACTGTAATTCGCTTTGGCGGCGATCTCGAACTGGCTCGAAACGGCACCCGAATTTCCGACCGCACCGGTTCCAGTGGTGGGGAGCCCGAGAAGAAACTGTGCCCACTCCTGCGCCTGGTCGTTCAGCGGCGCGGAGTTGTTCAACCGGGTGTACGCACCGTTGAAGTTGTAGCGTCCGGCGCCGTACGCGGGGACTTCGATCTTCCAGTGTTGATCACGAAGCTCGTAACCGGTGCGAATGGAATGGCCGTAAATCTGCCAGTCGGCACTGGGCACGAATGAGATGTTTGTAAAGGGCCGGTTGAAACCGGTTCCCCAGTCCGACCGCATCGAACCGAGCGTGGCGATCGTCGAGCCGGAGTTTGTCGTGCTGAATCCGCCGAAGGTTATGAACGGCAGGTACTTGTATCCATTCATCAACGCCACGGCCTGTGGGGAGAAACCCATGCTTGCCGGATCGAACTGGTCTCCCGCCTGTCGCCACTCGCCGAACTGCGACCAGGCGGTGCGGACGTCGAAAACGAGGTTGCTCGATCGGACGTTGGTGTAACCGAGCGTCGTGCCGGTGTTGCTTCGATAGTCGAAACCGTGAGTGACGTCGAAGCCGTTGATGGTGCCGTTATTCGCATTTGCGGCTCCGAGGGCCCAGTTATACCGGTCCTCCTGCCGCTTGTTGTAGTACCCGTCGATAAAGAGCTTGTTGGAGTCGTTGATGTTGTGATCGACACGCCCGAGGATGGCGTTGTAGTCGTAGGGCCGCAACTGGTTGGTGAAGTAGTTGCCGCTGGTGCCGGGTTTGTTGGGGAGCGGATAAAGAGCGGCGTACGCCTTGGCGACGGCGTTGATCCGCTCGATTGGAATCTGGTTGTTCGAGAAAGGCTTGCGGGTGAGGTTGCTCCCGGTGGCGGTCAGTGGATCGTAGATCAGACCGGAGAACTCTGAGAAATCACCCTGCCGCATTTTGACGGTCGGCACGGTGTAGGTCGCGGGCTCGGCGTTCACGTCACGGAGATGCTCGTAGGAAACCATGAAGAAGGTGCGATCCCGGACGATGGGACCGGCGATTGTCGACGTCTCGCGGTTGTATTGCCGGGGCGGTTTTGGCGCGCCGGCACGCTCCGTGAGGAGCGGCGTCGCCGTCCTGCTGCTGTCGCGGTTGAAGTACGAAACGTTCGCCTTCACATCATTGGTTCCACTCTTCAACGCCAGGTTCACGGTCGCGCCGGCGGAGTGACCCGACTCGGCGTCGAATGCATTCGTCTGCACCTTGAACTCGGCGATAGCGTCCGAGGGAGGCGAGAAGCCGACCACACCGCTATTGTTGCCAGGGCTGCTCGTATTGGGAGACACCTTGTTCGGTGCACCATCGAGGGTGAAGTCGTTGCCGCCCTGCGAGCCATTGGCGACGATTCCGGCCAGTCCGGCGTTGTCCATCGGCCGGTCAAAGTGGAGGTCTGAGTTGTCAACCAGGCCCGGCGCGAGGCGAGACAGCATGTAGGCAGTACCGTCTCCGAGCGGAAGCCGCTGGATCTGCGCGCTGTCGATCACCTGCCCCGTGGCGGGAGACGAGGTGTCGAGCAGCGGCGTGCTCGCAGTCACCTGGATGACTTCCGAGAGGGCGCCCTGCTCCATCTTGAAGTCGACGGTGACCGTAGCGCCGACATGGACCGCGATGCCTTTCCGGACCTCGGTCTTGAACCCGTCGAGTCCCGCTTCCACGGAATAGGTTCCAGGATTGAGGTGAGAGACGTGGTACGCGCCTTTGGAGTCCGTCACCGACATGGCGGTGACGTTCGTTTCGACGTTCTTGACCGTGAGCGTCACGCCGGGAAGGAGTGCCCCGGAGGTGTCTTTCACGATGCCGTCGATCGCCCCTCGGGATTCCTGCGCCGCGAGAGGAGCGCTGATGAGAATGAGGACCAGGACGATGAGCACCGCAAGGCTGATTCGTTGCTTCATGGGGGCAACCTCCTCGTTTTCGCGCAGGATTTGCTTGGTTTGAGAACGGAGATGTTATATGACCACTAACACATGCTAGTCAAGTGTTGTCTTACCAATATGACAAAATCACCCAACCATGTGATCTCCTCCGTTGCTCTCGCGGTTATCGTTTTCGCTTGCACAGTGGCACCCACCCCAATGCGACAGGGTGGACACGATGACAAACAGCAAGCCGTGATCGCGTCATCATTGGTATTACCAATAGGTCTTGGTTCAACGACGATGGGAGGACTCGACGGGTCGGTACTCCGGGTCACCACGCTCGCTGCTGACGGTCCAGGCTCTCTTCGCCGCGCATTGGAGGACACGCGCCCGCGCCTCGTCGTCTTCGAAGTCGGCGGAGTCATCGATCTGCAGGGCCGGTCCCTCGATGTGAGGCATCCCTGGCTAACCGTCGCCGGCCAGACCGCCCCCGATCCAGGCATCACGCTGATTCGTGGGAGCCTCACGGTCGAGACTCATGACGTCATGATTCAACACATCGCTGTCCGCCCGGGCGACGGCGGAGCAGGATCGGCTCATGGATTGGCTCAGGGATTGGCTCAGGGCGAATGGGCTCCCGACGCCCTCGGCGCGCACCGCGGGAACGCCGGCCCGGTGCACCATGTCGTCTTCGATCACTGCTCGGCAACCTGGGCCATCGACGAGAACCTATCGGCATCCGGACCGGCAGACGTGGACTCGACCGTCGATCCCGACGTTACATCCCACGACATCACAATGCGGCATTGCCTCATTGCCGAAGGTCTGTCGCACGCAACGCATCCAAAGGGCGAGCACTCCAAGGGGACGCTGATCCACGATGGCGTCCGCAATGTGGTGATCATCGGCTGTCTCTATGCGCACAATCGCGAGCGCAACCCTCGCCTCAAAGGTGGCACGACGTCCATCGTTGCCGGGAACGTCATGTACAACTGGGGCTCAGCATGCGTAGGCGTCGGAAAGCACGGAAATCGCAAGGAACTGCAACCTTCGGAAACGGTACTCATCGGAAACGTTGCGATCGCCGGAGCAGACACGCACTCGCAAGTTTTCGTCAAGAGTGTCGATCCGGGCGGACGGGTCTTCCTGCGCGACAACGTTGCGGTCGCCGCGAATGGTGCGGCTCTTCCAATGACCGACGATGGTGCCGTTCCACGTCCTTCGCCTCGCGATCTGCCCGACATTCATCCCTGGGATGCCGCCGCTCACGTTCTCCGCTCAGCCGGAGCCCGGCCCGCCCACCGCGATCCGATCGACGCGCGCATTGTGCGATCGGTGATCGACGGGAGCGGAAAGATCATCGACAGTCAGGAGCAGGTAGGCGGATACCCGGTGCGAACGCAGACCAATCGAGTTCTTTCGGTTCCGGATGGTGCCAATGAGCGTCGGAAGTGGCTCGAATCGTTGTCAAATGCTCTCGGCGATGACACGACGCTGGATCTTGGGCCGCTTTGGAAGAGGGTGGGACTCCTGGCCAGCGCTGAACCCACACGGTAGCGCCTGCTTCCTGGACGGAAGGACTCAAAGGGAGGCGCATAGTGCGGGGAGAAAGAAGCTCTTCGTCATCTCCCCATCGTCTCGCCGTCAGCTCAGTCTTGCTTATTTCGAAAGGGGACGCCCTAACCAGATCAGCGATACTCTGCGTTGGGTAAGGAGGCGGTTTTGAGTTCCACGACCTTGACGTCCAAAGGACAGATCACGCTCCCGAAGGACATCCGTGATCGGCTTGCGCTAAAGCAGGGTGACCGGTTCGATATAGCGATTGGCCGCGATGGGTTGCTGACGCTCGAACGCCAACAACCGCCGCCCCTGGATCGTGGCTTCGGCATGCTTCAGCGGCTTGCCAGACGCAAAACCGTCTCGATCACTGAGATGCGGGCCGCCGTGCGACAGCGCGCGAAGAAGAAGCATTCGGTGAAACGCGCTTGATCTGCCCCTTGGGTGGAGACATCGCGATTGGGATTCACGGGATCACCCGGATAGAAGACTATCTCTCCATCTCCATGCTCGCGAAAATGAACGGCCCGACTGCTTTCGGATCGTTGTCGCGGACCTTCTCAGTCACGTAGTACTCGTAGGTTCCGTCGCGGTAGCGTTCCTTCTCAGGATCGCCGCCGAGGCCGACTACCTGCACGGCGCGGTGGATCGTTACGAGGCCGTCCTTGTCGACTTCGACGAACTCTTTGAGAAGACCGTCGTACGCGCGCCGGCCAACCGCGGCGTACTTCGCGTCGATGTAGCCGAGGCGCGAGGACTTCAGCAGAACGAACGTGAACATCGCCGACGCGGACGACTCGAGATAGTTCTTCTCGCGGCCGGGCTGATCGACGACCTGCCACCAGACGCTGCTCTTCGGATCCTGCACGCGCGTGATCGCTTCGACGAAGCGTTGCAGGATGGCGATGAGCTCACCGCGGCGCGGGTGGTCAGCAGGAATGAAGTCGAGCGTCTCGACGAGTCCCATCGCGTACCAGCCCATCGCTCGTCCCCAGAATGCGGGAGAGCGTCCCGTCTTCGGGTCCGCCCATTTCTGCAGTCGGCTTTCATCCCAGCCGTGCGTGAGCAGGCCTGTCGATTCGTCGCGGGCATGCTTCTCCATGAGAACAAACTGTGTGATGACGTCGTCGAATGCGGCCGGCTCTTGGAACACTTTTCCGTATTGCGCCAGGAAGGGCGCGGCCATGTACAAGCCGTCGAGCCACATCTGATGCGGATACCGCTTCTTGTGCCAGAAACCGCCGTCCGCATTGCGCGGCTGTTCGCGGAGTTGCCGGCGCAGTGTTTCGATCGCTTTGCGATACTTTTCGTCGTGCGTCTTCTCGTACAGCGCGAAGAGCGGCTTGCCGGGATTGATGCGATCGAGACTGTATTCATCGAGACGATACCCATGGATGGTGCCGTCGGCGTCGATCATGCCGTCGTACCAGGCCTTCGCGTACTTCCGATAGCGTTCATCGCCCGTGCGTTGTGCGAGATCGAACATCGCCTTCAGCACAAGACCTTGCGTGTAATCCCACTTCGGTTTATCGCTGTCCAAGAACAGCGGATCGGGCGTCCGCTTCATCACCGACTCCGCCGTGCGCGATGACCACAGAGCCACTGGCGCAGGCAGCATCGCGGCGCGGATGTACGGTGCAAGCTCGGGCACGACGCGCCGCACCTCCTCGGCCATCAATGCACCGAATAGGGCGCTACCCGCTTCATTGAGATGTGTCTTGTCGAGGGTCACATCGAGTGTCCCGTCCGGCTTCAGCGGTCCCAGCGACGGGCTGATCGAAGGCCCGAGGCGGTCGAGCAGCTCGATGCTCCGCGCCTGCAAGTCGATGAGCGGCACGTTCTTCTCCGCTGCAACGCTCCGCGTCGCTTCTGCGTAGTCGCCGAGGTCGGAGTGAATGCGTCCGTCGACTGCGAAGTAGCGGCGCGTTAGCGGTGTGACGAGGATCGGCTTCGCCCCCGCGGCGCGCGCCTCGTCGACGTAACGAGCCATGTTCGCGCGAAAGACCGGAATGGTGGTCTCTCGGTCGAGCCCCTTGCCAGGCATGTCGTTGTGGCCAAACTGCAGGAGGATGTACGTCGGATGCCGGCGCAGCGCATCGGCCCAATGTCCCTCGGCCGTATAACTCTTCGAGCTCCGCCCGCCACGCGAGAGGTTCAGCAACGCCGCATTCTCCGCGACATGTCGTCTGAACCCGCTCCCCCATCCGCTCTTGTCTGTCATCGTCGAATCGCCAACGAGCGCGATGCGGACCTTGCGCGTGTCAGCGCGGAATGACCAGACAGGCCCGGCCACGATGCCATCCGCGATCACGGTGTCAACACGCCAGAAATACGTCGCTCCCGCTTTCAGGGCACCCGTTGCGTACGTCGTTTCGAATTGCTCGGCGCGAAACGGCGGCGGATTCGTCGCACCGAAGTAGACGCGCTGTGCCCGCGCGTCGCGGCCCGGCGTCCAATGCAGGGTTTCACCAAAGGAATCGACCCATTGCCAGCCGTTCTCGGGCCGAGGGATTGCGGCGAACGGCAGAACTGCCGGCAGCTTCTCGACGTTCCACCGTCCGCCGAATGTCCACTCCGAGGTGATGTCCTCATCCCGCGGCGAGCCGGGAGCGGTCTGCAGATTGTCAGCGAACCACGCGAATGCGCCGGCAGCGCGATGGACGTTTGCATAGTAGTAACGCTCGCCCCAGATGTATCGATCGGGCTCGGGAACCTGGTAGATGGGACGATCGGCGATGTTGGAAGAGAGATCGGAGTCGAGCAGATAGAACTGCGCGTCGCGGTGATTGCGCCCGAGGGCGATGCCGGGCACGCCGTCGAACTGCGAGTGGCGCACGACGAGCTTCTGATCCTTATCTTTACTGCCGTCGTGCCAGATGCTGGCGTTCGGGTTGTGGCCGAAGAAGCGGCTGTTGGTGATGTAAGCCCAGCCGCGCGGACAGACGAAATCGACCCACCCCTCGAAGTATGAATCGTCGTAGTAAGACAGGCCCGACTCGCTGTTCCAGAGACTGAGCGTGTCGCCGCCGTCCGCGATCACGTTCGCATGCAGGATGGCGATGCGGTTGGCGGTGCCCATCGAACGGATGGCAAATTGATGATCGTGATCGTCGTGCGTCTTGCCATAGTCGTTGCGGACGGTCAGGTTGGCGATGATCACGTCCGTCGTCCCGGAGGCGATGTTGATCACTGCCGCGCCCCAGTCATCGGGATGTGTTTTGCGCCATTCGCGTCGCAACTCGGCGTACTCGATGCGCGTCTTCTCGCGATCTTCGCCAACCAGCGCAACGTGGCTGGCCGTGATCATCACCTTCTCGCGGTAGGTGCCGTTGCGGATGAGGATCGTGCGGTTTTCCGCGTTGCCGGCCGGAATGCTGTCGAGGGCAGCCTGAATCGTGCGAAAGCCGCCGCTGCCATCCTGAGCGACGATGATCTTTGCTGAGTCAGCCGCCAACGTGCTCGCGGCGATCAGCAGAGTAAGGATCATGGTGACGATCCTTCGCGTCTTCGCGTCTTCGCGTGAAAGACTGGTCACGCGAAGACGCGAAGAAAGATAGAGGTAAGACCAATTCGTTAATTTCGGCATGTCCTGGCTGTAAAACTGCCGCGAGAGCAACAGATGCTACTCCGCAAATCTTGAATTGGTCAATCCATGTGGTTGACAATCTCGATCAGGTGTAGAGAATTGGTCAAGCCATTACGACACACTGAAACGAGGAGCACACCCGTGAAGAAGGAGAAGGACGAGCCGTCAGCCCACGCCATCGACATTCAGTCGGCCGATCAGGTGGTGCGACACGTCGCGGTTCTCATCGAAGGTGGAAAGCTGCGCCCGGGCGACCGTCTGGTGCCCGAGCGGGAGCTGGCGCAGGAGCTGGGTGTGAGCCGCCCGACCGTCCGGGCAGGACTGCACGCGCTGGCAGCGATGGGCGTTACCGAGTCGCGCCAGGGCGCCGGCACTTTCATTACCGGCGGCCCGCCGCGTCTCGGCGCGGGACCATTGAGCTTCCTCGCTGCGCTTCACGGTTTCACTCGCGACGAAATCTTCGAAGCACGCAGGATCCTCGAAGTCGGCGCTGCCGGGCTGGCTGCGGAAGTGAATCTCACCGACCGGCACGCCACGATGTCGGAGGAAGTGACCGGGATGTTCGCAAGCCTGAGCGAGCCCCAAACGTTCCTGGTGCACGACGTCCGGTTCCATCGCGCTGTCGCCGCGGCTTCAGGCAACCCGGTGCTGGCGGCGTTGGTGGAGATGATCTCCTCGCTCGTATACGAGCAGCGTCGCATGACCGTCGAGCGCGCGCACGATTTGAAGGAATCGGCGGAGATGCACCGCCGCATCTATCAGGCCATTCGCGAAGGCGATGCTGATCGCGCGCGAACGGAGATGACGCGTCACCTCGATATGGCGCGACAGGCGCAGGCTTCGGAAGAGTTGCCGGCGGGCGTGCTGCCATCACGCGTCGTGGGGTCGGTCGCTTGAGCGCGCTTCCTCTCGATGGCCGCGTCGCGGTAGTCACCGGCGGCACTTCGGGGATCGGCCTCGCGCTCGTGCGCGGTCTCGCGGATGCGGGAGCGGACGTCGTGCCGGTATCGCGGCGCCGCGAGCAGGTCGATGCGGCTGCGAATGAGGTCGACGCGCGCGGCCGGCACACGGCACGTATCGTCGCAGACGTGAGTGATCGCGCTTCGCTCGACGCGGCACTGCAAATGGCCGTGAAGGAGCTCGGGCACGTCGACATCCTCGTCAACTGTGCGGGAATCACGAAACGCACTCCGACCGTCGACGTCAGCGATCAGGAGTGGTCATCCATCATCGATACGAATCTCACCGGCACCTGGCGCTCCTGCCAGGTCTTCGGTCGCCACATGCTCGAACGCGGCTACGGGCGCATCATTAATATTGCCTCGCTGGCCTCGTTCGTCGGACTCTTTGAGGTCGCCGCCTACACGGCCAGCAAGGCTGCGGTCGCTGGACTCACGCGCGCGCTCGCCGTCGAATGGGGAGCGCGCGGAGTGAATGTGAATGCAATCGCGCCCGGCGTCTTCCGCACGGCGCTCAACGCAACACTCCTCGATGGTACGGAGCGTGGCAAGGAGTTCCGGTTGCGCACACCGTTGAAGCGATTCGGGCTAGTCGAGGAGCTGGCCGGCGCGTGTGTGTTCCTCGCCTCCGAGGCCGCGAGCTTCGTCAACGGCGAAGTGCTTGCGGTCGACGGTGGATTTCTCGCCAGCGGGGTGAATCAATGAAGATCACCGAGGTCGTGGTGCGCGACATCCGGTTCCCTACATCCTTTGATCTGGATGGATCGGATGCGCTGAATCGCGGCGACTATTCGGCGACATACGTCACACTATTGACGGATAGCGGTCTCACCGGCGACGGTCTGACTTTCACAAATGGACGCGGCAACGAAGTCTGCGTCGCCGCCGTTCGCGCTCTCGAGCACCACGTCGTCGGTCGCCGCCTCACCGAGATCCTCGGCAATCTCCGCGGTTTCTATCGCGATCTCACGGTCGACAACCAGTTGCGCTGGCTGGGACCGGAAAAGGGCATCCTGCACATGGCCACCGGCGCGCTCATCAATGCCGTGTGGGATCTCTGGGCGAAGCGCGAAGGGAAGCCGATGTGGAAGCTGCTTACTGACCTTACGCCCGAGCAGATCGTCGCCGCCATCGACTTCACCTACATCACTGACGTCGTCACGCCTGAAGAAGCGCTGGCGATGTTGCGCGCGCAGCAATCAGGCAAGGCCGCACGCGAGGCGGAGATGCGCCGCGATGGTTTTCCCGCGTACACGACCTCCACGAGCTGGCTCGGCTATCCCGACGAGAAAGTCCGGCGCCTATGCCGTGAAGCGATCGCTGACGGATGGACCGCGTTCAAGATGAAGGTCGGCCTCAATCTCGAAGACAACGTGCAACGCGCCGCCCTCATGCGCGAGGAGATCGGCAACGATCGCCGTCTCATGATGGACGCCAACCAGTGCTGGGACGTCGGTGAAGCCATCCGGCAGGTCAAAGCGCTGGCTCGCTTCGACCCGTGGTGGGTCGAGGAGCCGACAAGCCCGGACGACGTGCTTGGACACGCCACGATCGCTCGCGCCATCGCTCCGATTGGCGTCGCCACCGGCGAGGTCTGCCAGAACCGCGTCCTCTTCAAGCAGTTCCTGCAGGCCAAGGCGATCCAGTTCCTCCAGGTCGACAGTTGCCGGATGGGCGGCGTCAACGAAGTCCTGGCCGTCCTGTTGATGGCCGCGAAGTTCGGTGTTCCGGTCTGCCCGCATGCAGGCGGCGTTGGCTTGTGCGAGTACGTCCAGCACATCTCGATCTTCGACTACATCGCCGTCAGCGGCAGCCTGGAGAATCGGATGTGCGAGTACGTCGATCACCTCCACGAGCACTTCGTCGATCCATGTATCGTTCGTGACGCGCACTACATCGCTCCGCTGCGGCCGGGATACAGCATCTCGATCCGGCCGGAGTCGCTCGACGCCTACGAGTTCCCTGCCGGCCGTGTCTGGCGTGCGCTGGAGACGGTCGCCTGACATGTCTGTCGCCTTTGCGGCTGCCGAGGAGCGCATGACCAACGTCCGTTGGGTCGTTTGCGCCCTGCTGTTCTTCGCCACCACGATCAACTACATCGACCGCCAGATCCTCGCGCTCATCAAAGAACTTCTCGACCACGACTTGGGATGGACGAACGAACAGTTCGGCCTCGTCAACTCCGCGTTTCAAGGCGCGTACGCCGTGGGACTCCTCGGCTTCGGCTGGCTCGTCGACCGCTACGGCACGAAGATCGGCTATGCCGTCTCGATCTTCGCCTGGAGTCTGGCTGCTGCGTCACACGCTCTGGTAGGTTCCGTGAACGGATTCTTCACCGCACGCGTAGCGCTCGGCGTGAGCGAAGGTGGCAACTTTCCCTCGGCCATCAAAGCCGTGGCTCTCTGGTTCCCGAAGCGTGAGCGTGCCTTCGCCACCGCCATCTTCAACGCCGGCGCGAACGTCGGCGCCATCATCGCCCCCGCCACCATTCCCGTCATCGCCTACGCCCTCGGATGGCGATGGGCATTCATCTTCGCAGGCATTGCAGGCTTGATCTGGCTGCCTTTCTGGTTCTGGTTTTACGAGACCCCCGAACGGCGAAAAAATGTTTCCGCCTCGGAGCTGGAACTGATTCGCAGCGATGCCGACGAAGCCGGCGCTGGCGGCGTACCGATGGGCTGGATTCGCTCGTTGTGCTACCGGCAAACGTGGTCCTTCATCGTGGCGAAGTTTCTGACCGATCCGATCTGGTGGTTCTTCCTGATCTGGCTCCCCGACTACTTCAAAGCCACGCGAGGTCTCAACATCAAGAAGAGTTGGGTGCACCTCGTGACGATCTACGCGATCGTAACGGTACTCAGCATCGCCGGCGGCTGGGTGACCGGCTACCTGAGCCGTCACGGATGGAGCGTCACACGCGCACGCAAGACGGGGATGTTCTTCTTTGCGCTCTGCGTGCTGCCGATCCTGGCTGCGACGCGCGTGGGCAACTGGCCCGCCGTGCTCATCATCGGCCTGGTGGCTTCCGCACATCAGGCATGGTCAGCGAATCTCTACACCACCGTTTCCGACATGTTCGCCAAGAAGGATGTGGGCACGATCATCGGTCTCGGCGGCATGGCCGGATCGATCGGAGGCATTCTCTTTCCCTGGTTCTGCGGACGCGTGCTCGACCGCTATCACGCCCTCGGCAACGTTACTGCCGGATACGCCATCCTGTTTGCCATCTGCGCCTGCACGTATCTGATCGCTTTCGCCTTCCACCAACTTCTCGCGCCGAAGTTCGAGCCATTCGAAGCATGACTCCATTCATCCATGACGACTTCCTGTTGGAGACGGACGTCGCGCGCGACCTCTATCACCGCTTCGTGGCTGACCTTCCGATCATCGACTATCACTGCCACCTGCCGGTGGCGCAGATCGCCGGCGATCATCGCTTCCGATCGCTGACCCAAATCTGGCTCGACGGCGACCACTACAAGTGGCGGGCCATGCGCGCCAACGGTATTGCCGAACGCTTCTGCACGGGCGACGCGACCGATCAGGAAAAGTTCGAAGCGTGGGCTCGCACCGTTCCCGCCACGCTGCGCAATCCGCTGTACCACTGGACGCACCTGGAGTTGAAGCGGCCGTTCGGTGTGACCGAGCTGCTGTCGGAACGAACTGCCGGCTCGATCTACGCTCACTGCAATGAGTTGCTGCAACGTCCGGACTTCTCGACGCAGGGACTGCTGCGCCAGTTTCGTGTGGCCGTCGTCTGCACGACCGACGATCCGGCCGACTCGCTCGAACACCACCACGCGCTCGCGCAACGCGTCGATCCCGATACACGCGTCGTCCCGACCTGGCGGCCCGATTCCGCATTAGCGATCGAAGATCCACCGTCATTCAACGGATGGCTCGATCGGCTGGAAGCCGCTAGCCGTGTGTCGATTGCGACACTCGACCACCTGTTCGACGCGCTCGATCAACGCCACGCCGCGTTTCACGACGCCGGCTGCCGCGCCTCGGATCACGGTCTCGAACAGATCTACGCCGACAGCTGGAGCGATACGGACGTAGCAGCCTCGTTCGGCAAACTTCGATCCGGCAAGCCTGTTGATGCGGACGAAGGCCGCCGTTACAAGTCCGCTCTGCTCCATCGTTTCGCGTTGATGGACCACGCCCGCGGCTGGGTTCAGCAGTACCACCTCGGCGCGCTTCGCAACACGAATTCGCGGATGCGCCGGCTGCTCGGCGCCGACTCCGGTCTCGACTCCGTCGGCGACTTCGACATGGCCCGTCCACTCGCGCGATTCCTCGATCGCCTCGATGATACGAGCCAACTTGCGAAGACCATCCTCTACAACCTCAACCCGAGCGACAACGAGCTCTTTGCCACGATGATCGGTAACTTCCAGGACGGCTCAGTCCCCGGCAAGATGCAATACGGTTCCGCGTGGTGGTTCCTCGATCAGAAAGAAGGGATGGAGGCGCAGATCCGCGCGCTGTCGAACATGGGCCTGTTCTCGCGCTTCGTCGGCATGGTCACCGACTCACGCAGCTTCCTCTCCTACTCGCGCCACGAGTATTTCCGCCGCGTCGTCTGCAACCTCCTCGGCGATGACGTCCGCCGCGGGCTCCTTCCCGATGACCGATCCCTGCTGGGCGCACTGGCCCAGGATGTCTCGTTCTTCAACGCCCGCGACTACCTTGGCCTCGATCTCGGCCGCCTCGGCCAAAACGTAGCGCGCGCCATATGAACGTCCTCGACTCGTTCCGCCTCGACGGGCAAGTCGCAATCGTCACCGGCGCATCGCGCGGCCTCGGCGCCGCAATGGCGCTGGCGCTCGCAGAAGCGGGCGCCGACGTGGCGCTGGTCGCGCGCGGCGATCTGTCCGAATCGCAGCGAAACATCGAACGCCTCGGCCGCAGGGCGATTGCCATCAACGCGGATCTCGAAGATCGAGCAGCACCCGAAGCAATTCTCGATGCCACGCAACGCGCGTTCGGGCGCGCGGACATTCTCGTCAACAACGCCGGCATCATCCGCCGCGCAGCGCTTCTCGACTACACCGACGAAGATTGGGACGCCGTCATCGAGGTAAACCTTCGCTCCGCATTCACGCTCAGCCGCGCGTTCGCGCGCGCACTTGTCGCACGGAACAGCGGCGGCAAGATCATCAACATCGCGTCGATGCTGTCGTTCCAGGGTGGCGTCCGTGTGGCCGCCTACACCGCCGCAAAAAGTGGACTACTCGGATTGACCCGCGCCATGGCCAACGAACTGGCCCCGCTCGGCATCAACGTGAACGCCATCGCTCCCGGGTACATGGCCACGGACAACACGCAAGCCCTTCGCGACGACCCCACGCGCAGCCGCGAGATCCTGGCCCGCATTCCTGCCGGCCGATGGGGCGCGCCAGACGACCTGAAAGGCGCCGTCGTCTTCCTCGCCTCCCCCGCCGCCGCGTACGTACACGGCACAACGCTCGCGGTCGATGGGGGATGGCTTTCCCGCTAGGTATTGATCAGCAAACGCCTTCAATGACTTACCGCAGGGACTAAGCGTCCATAGACGCGGGATGCAAAGCGAAGGGAACGAGAGCGAGCGCCGGAGCGAGCAGAAGCTCCACAGAAGAACGAAGAGCGATCTCACGCGCGCCGGCGAGCGATGAAATCTCACTGGGGCGAACAATGAAGATTTTCTTTTGCCGCTTGAGAGCCAATCCGGCCGGATGTGGTTCATATCCAGCGGCCGCGAGTGCCTCGGCGTCCTCTGCGCTGAGGATCCATGCGCGCTGGCTCAAGGCAAAGAGGCGCTCCAGAGCGAACCAGGAACCTGCAGCATGGCCGCGCTGTCGGATCTCCCATCGCTGGATGGCCGCTCTTGCCCGGATCTCGCGGACACGTTGGTGCAGACTCGCGGTCGATGCACTCAAAAGACCCCTCCGGACGTTAGATCCACTTTCGTCAGCGGCTTGCGGAGAATCTGGAGCCGTTGAGCGGATTTGAACCGCTGACCTGCTGATTACGAATCAGCTGCTCTACCAACTGAGCTACAACGGCTTGAGGGATGCGGCGGGTGATTCTACTGAGGTGAGTCGGTACTGTCGAGCGGTCCGGAGAACGCGGGGTGCGAGCGGCGCATTCCGGAGGAAGGTGGGGGGTCAGGTCTAGAGTCTAAAGTGCCGCATTGGCCTGATCGCATTCGCGACGATCGTCCTCGGCACTTTAAACTTTAGACCTGACCCGTCAACATCGCAAAAAAAGAGTCCCGCGGGCTACGCGGGACTCTCTGCATCGAATCGCTTTCGGCTTCAGTACCAGGCGTCGCCGTCGGGGTTTACGACGGCATGCAGGAAACTCTGCTGCGCGGCGTTGAACATCCGCTCCAGATCCTGATCATACGGAATGACGACGTAGCGGACGTTGATGTCCTGAAGCTGGACGTGGGAATGATACGACTGGTAATCGCGTCCGGCGATGCTCGAGGAGAGGACCGATTGCAGCGCCGGCGCGAGGAAAATGAGATGGACCACATTTTCGTCGCGCAGCGGAAGCGAACCGTCGGTCATTCCTGCGTCGAGCTTCGCCTGGATGCGGAGATCGTTCACCTTGCCGCTGGCCGCAAGGTCGCGGCTACTGAGAAGGAGTCCTGTCGTACGCACCCCGTAGCGGGCAGTCGCCTGGAACGATTCCGAGGTGCTGATTTGAGCTACCTGACGCTGCAGCTCGGATTTGCGCGCGGCCGCGGCCGGCGCAGTCCAGTCACCGAGAAAAATCATCTCGATCATCGGTTCTTTGATCACGGCACCGCCGTGGAACGAACGTTCACGAGGCGCGCCGCCGAGGCGAAACACCTCGACGCGGCCGCCGTCGTCATCCGCAAGCGTGATCAAACCCGGAGTCTCGGCCAGCACGCGCGCGGCGCGGTTGGGCTCCTCCTTGGCCGCCATCAGCGGGGTCACCAGGAGCGTGAGGGCAAACGCAGCAAGTGATCTCTTCATTTTCATCTCCCTGCTTACTGAACGTTGAGTGCGAAATCGTCGACGACGAATGAGGTTTGAAGTGAGGCGTCCTCGACGCCGACAAGGTAGACCTGAATCGTCTGTCCCTTGTAGGCGGAGAGGTCGAAGGTCTTCTGAGCAAAGCCGGTGTTGGCATTGAGATTCGAGTACGTTACCAGCGTCGCCAGCACAGTTCCCGAGGAGTTTCGAATCTGGAGCTTCAGCGTGTCGTACGCGGTGGTCGTGGTGGTTTCCGCTGTGTCGATGTGGAGCCAGAACGTCAGCGTGGCCGTTGTGACCGTCGACGGGATCGCCACCTGTTGATAGAGGGTGTCTGTGTGGGCAGCTCCATACCCATCCATCCACGCTTTCCACGTGCCGGAATGCGCCGCCTCGGACGTCGAATTCGTGACGACGCCGCTTGCCGCAACCCACGGCGATGCGGTGCCCGTCTCGAATCCGGTGTTGCCGAGGAGTTGCTGCGCCGTTGCGTTGCTGACCGTCACGGCTACGCCAGCCGAGGTGCCGACATTGCCCGCGGCGTCGTACGCCTTCGACGTGAGGGTATGCGATGCGTTGCTCGCCGTGGTCGTGTTCCAGCTCCATGAGTAGGGCGACGTCGTATCGGTCGATTGCAGAACGCCGTCGAGATAGAACTCAACCTTCGTCACGCCGACGTTGTCGGAGGCGGACGCGGATACCGTCGTCGTGCCACTGACGATGGCACCGGCCGTGGGCGCCGTGATCGACGTCGTAGGCGCGGTCGTGTCGCCGCTGCCACCGGTGTACGTCGCCTTCAAAGTCACGCTCGCATACGCGGCGTAGCCGTAAAGACCGATGTACCAGTCGCCGGCCGCGGGGTTGGTCACAGTCACGCTATCCGTGTTGCCGGAAACGATCGAGCGGTAGTCGTAGGTGGTCGTTGTCGGCTGCGCACCAAGCTTCACGTAGAGATCGGCGTCACCCGAGCCTCCGCTGATCGGAATGGCGAGGCTGGTCTGTCCGGACGGTACCGTGATCTTGAAGAACTGCATGCTGCCCACCGCGCCCGAAAGGCCGGTTACGGCCACGCCATTCGTGAGGGTTGTTACTCCTCCCCCGGCTGCCGTCACCGTGAGCGTGACGGTTGTCGTGTGCGTGACACCGCCTCCCGTGCCGGTGACGGTGACCGTGTAGGTTCCTGCTGGTGTCGATGCACTGGTCGTAATCGTCGCCGTCGAGCTTCCCGTTCCGGGTGCGGCGATCGAGGTCGGGCTGAACGATGCAGTCGCGCCGCTCGGTAATCCGGATGCGGACAACGAGATTGCGGAGTTGAACGTGCCGGATTTCGTGGTGGAGATCGTCGACGTGCCGGACGTTCCCTGCACGACGCTGATCGCGCCCGGGGAAGACCCGATTGTGAAGTCGGCGCCGGTTGGATTGAAGATGATGTCGAGCACCGCGTGAATCTCGATGCCGTTCGGCGCGACGCCGGTCTGGCCATGAAGGAAGTCGAACATCCCAACGCCTTTGACTTGCACGGGGATGTTGGCAGTTTGAAAACTACCGGTGGCCGTGTATCGGGCATCGAACTCATTGCGGGCGTTCTGGATGCCGGGTCCGAAGGGGCTGCCGCTGCCCACGCAGCTCGGACTTGGGATCTCCGCGATCAGAGTGTTGCCCGAGGCATCGGAGAGAACGAGGTGGTAGTCCGAATCGCTCTCCAGCTTGTACTGAGTCAGCGTGGCGTTGAGGACCCACTGCGTGGTCTCGTATGGACTGACGCGGTTGTTTGCGGGGATCGGACTCGGCGCCGGCCAGCCTCGCATCGTGGTGATCGTTTGGGCGGTGGAAGATGCGAGGTTTATGAGGCCGACATCGGCGTCAGTGCCGGTCTTCACGGACCAGCGCTCCACGCCGCACTGTGCGAGAATCTGCGTCGGAACGGAAACCAGAACGAGAATGAAGAACAACGGGGCCGCGAATTTGCGCATGAATAGCGTCCTCCAGACGATGACAGTCGGTGAGCGGCGGATTGTGTGGGGGCTACAGCGAGTAGAGTCGAGAGCAACGGCTCTGCCACAAACGCCAGCGCGAAAAAGTGGGACGCAGCCTCAGTTTTCCCAAAAAGCAGCGCTTGGACGCGGGTCAAGTTCTAATACTTTCTCAACATTTGACCCAACGAGCTGAGCAGAAAATGACCCGCAGACTCTTGTTGACCCTTCTCCTGACCAGCGCCGTTTCCGGCTGCGTCTTCGTCCCCAGCGTCATGTGGAATCGCGCCGAAACGAACCGGCAGCACATCAACGCAGTGCACGTCGGACAGTCGCTCGCCGAGGTTCGCCAGATCATGATGAAGGACCCCGAGAAGCGCGAGATCAGATCCCGATTCGACGGCAAGACCGTCGAGTTCTGGAGCTACGTCACCGACTATGGCCGCAGGCTCGACTCGACGATCACCTTCATCGACGGCCACGTGCAGGAGATCCGAACCACGCCGTGGATGGAGAAAGACTGAATCGTCCGCTCCGCGCACTTCGCCGGCGGCGGCAGCGGTGCATTTCGACCGCCTGTGACACACTGCGCGGCACTTTACGATGAGTGCGAATGATGTGATGGGTGTCGGTGGTCGGCGATCAGAGGCCGAGGATCTCCTCACCGCGAACGCTGGCTCTCCACCTCCGGGATTGCCACGCTCGGAACGGATCGCGTTGATCGCCATCGCGGCCGTAACGCTGGCCATGCGCATCGTCGCGTACTTCCACTACCGCTTCGACTCGGACGAGCCGCAGCATCTCCATGTGGCGTGGGGGTGGACGGCGGGACTGCTGCAGTATCGCGACGTCTTCGACAACCACGCACCGCTGTTTCACATGGCCACCGCTCCGCTGCTCCGGCTCCTCGGCGAGCGCGCGGACATTCTTTTCTGGATGCGCGGGCCGATGGTGCTGCTCTGGCTGGTCGTCGTCGCATGCACCTATTTGGTGGCGCGGCGGCTCTACGATATCCGCATCGCGATCTGGTCAATCGTGTTGCTGAATGTTCTGCCGCCGTTTTTTCTGAAGTCGATCGAGTTCCGTACCGACAATCTCTGGAACGCGTTCTGGATGCTGGCCATCGTCGTCCTTCTCCTCGGGCGGCGTTCCGCGGGCACCTTCTTCCTCGCCGGGCTGCTGATGGGCTGCGCGTTTTCCGTCTCGCTCAAGACCCTGTTGCTGCTGCTCACGCTTGCGGCCGCGGGCGCGATCACCTGGTTCATGCGCCGCCGCGCGCGCGGGGCAGGTGTGCGCGCGGGGCTTGTCGCTATCTTCGTCCTCGGCTTCTTGATCGTGCCTGCGCTCATCGCCGCCTATTTCATCGCGCGCGGGGCCTGGCCGGATCTCGTCTACGGCGCCCTCCGGTTCAACGGCCTGGTCGCAGGCCACCGCCCTCCCCTGGTGGTCTGGATACGGCGGCTTTGCTACATCCCGATGATGTACGTCGTCTTTCGTCAGGCTTGGCGGTACCGAGGGCGGACGACGGATGCGCGCTATTTCTTTGCCATTGCGACGGGGATCTTCTTCGCGACGCTCTTCAGTTTCTGGATTCTGATTTCGCCGCGCGATTTCCTCCCGTTCATGCCCTTCCTGTCGATCTTCTTCGTCGCCGCGTTGGCTCGCCGGAAATTCTTCCTGGAGGCGATCATCGTCACCACCATCGTGTTGCTGACGGGCGTCGGCTACTACTCGGAGTGGCTGTTGAACCGGACACGCGAATTCATCACCATGGAGAATCAGCTCCTGAATGTCTCGCGTCCGGGCGAGATGGTCATGGACTACAAGGGCGAGCTGATTTACCGGCGCCGGCCGTACTACTTCATCCTCGAGTTCATCACGCGCCACGCGATCGAACGCGGATTGATCGCGGATACGGTGCCGGAGGATCTGGTTCGCACGCGCTGCCACATCGCGCAGGCGGACGGCACGCAGTGGCCGACCCGCGCCCGCGTCTTCATGAACGCCAACTTCATCGACATCGGACGTCTTCGCGTGTCGGGTCAGTGGCTGCCGTCGGACGGCACCTTCACGATCGCCATTCCGGGTGACTATGTGATCGTGAACAAGAACGGCGAGGCGATCGGAGCGCTGGATGGGACGCCGTATCGGGGCTCGCGAACGTTAGAGCGAGGCACGCACAGGTTTACGGGTGGGAAGGAGCGGATGGCTTTCGTCTGGGCGCCGGCGTACGCCCGGGGATTTTCGCCGTTTCATCTGCGGGATCTTGATTTCTAGGGCGGGGGTCGTTTTTCGGGGGTCGGGAGTCGGAGTAGGGTTTTCAACCAACCCCTGACAGAATGACTTCGCTAACGGAAACAATCGGTTTCTCCGACCCCCGACCCCCGACTCCCGCGTGCAATGACCGACCTGTCGCGCTGATAACGCCACCAGGTTCCATTCGTTTGCCGGAAACCACCGGTGCTTCTCCGACCCCCGACTCCCGACCCCCGACTCCCGCGTGCTACGTATACAACCCGCCGCTCACATTCATCACGGTCCCGGTAATGTAGCCCGCCTGCTCCGAAGCCAGAAAGACCGCCGCGTAGGCGATGTCGTCGACGGTGCCGAGGCGGTGGAGGGCGATGCGGGCTTCGAGGGTCTTGCGGGCGTCATCGGTCATGGCATCGGTCATGGCTGTCTTCACGAAGCCGGGAGCGATTGCATTCACGGTTACGCTGCGCGAGCCGATCTCGAGCGCCAGCGCTTTCGTGAAGCCGATCAGTGCAGCCTTCGACGACGCGTAATTCACCTGGCCCGGGTTGCCCGACAGTCCTACGATCGAGGAGATATTGATGACGCGGCCCCACCGCGCGCGGATCATCTTCTTCACCACTTCCTGGGTGATGTGAAACGCCGAGTCGAGGTTCGTCCGCAACACACTCGTCCACGCCTCCGGCTTCATCCGGATGAAGAGATCGTCGTCGGTGATGCCGGCGTTGTTGACGAGGATCTCGATCGGCCGCTCTTCGATGAGCGCTTTGATGCGGTCGCGGACATCGTCGCTCGTGATGTCGAGCTGCACGGCAGTCGCGCTGCCGCCGTTCGCGGTGATGACGCCTGCCACGCGCTCGACATGCTCGAGGTTTCGCGCTGCGCAGAGCACGTGGGCACCGGACTCGGCGAGCCGCAGCGCGATCGCTTCGCCGATGCCGCGGGAGGCGCCGGTGACGAGAGCGGTGCGTCCGGTGAGATCGATTTTCATTGCATGCTCTCCAGGAACTTCTCGATCGATGGCACATCTGAGACGTTGATCAACTCAACGGACGGATCGATGCGTTTGATGAGACCGGTGAGCACCGCGCCCGGGCCGATTTCGACGAAGCGCCGCACGCCCATCGACACCATCTTCTGCACCGATTCGACCCAACGCACAGGTGAGGCGACCTGGCGAACGAGCGCGTTGCGAACAGCAGTGGACGTCCCGATCGGCGAGGCGTCGACATTCGATACAAGCGACATCCACAGATCTTTGAACGGCGCGTCGTCGAGCAACGGCTTCAATCGCTCTTCGGCCGGCTTCATCAGTGCACAGTGAAAGGGCGCGGAGACCGGGAGCGGCAATGCGCGGCGCACGCCGCGAGCCTTGGCAACGGCGATGGCCCGGTCGATGCCGGCTTTCGTTCCGGCGATGACAATCTGGCCGGGCGCGTTGATGTTGGCGATCGAGACGACCTCGCCCTGCGCCGCTTCCTCGCAGATCGACGTGACTTCTTCGACGCTCGGACCGATCAACGCGGCCATGCCGCCGCTGCCGACGGGCGTGGCCTCCTGCATGAAACGGCCGCGCATCCGGACGAGTTGCGCTGCATCGGCCGGCGTCAATCCGCCGACGCTGACGATCGCGCTGTATTCGCCGAGGGAGTGGCCGGCGACGACGTCGCGCCGGGTGGCGCCGCGCTCTTCGAGCACCGCGTGGATTGCGGACGACACAGCGAGAATCGCCGGCTGCGTGTTCTCAGTCAGCTTGAGCTGATCGTCGGGTCCTTCGAAGCAGAGTTGCGAGATGGAAATGCCGAGTGCGGCGTCGATGTCGTCGAAAACGCGGCGCGCCGCGGGAAACGCCGCAGCGACATCTTTTCCCATCCCGGCGTACTGGCTTCCCTGTCCGGGGAAAACGAAAGCTGTGTTGTGCTCCATCGGCGCGGAATCATACATGGACCGGAGCGGCTACAATCGCTGCGAATGCCCGCCGACGCCCGCGCAAAACTCGTCCGCCAACTCCAAATCGCCTACTCGGCGGAGCTCGGGGCCGGCTATGCGTATCGAGGCCATTGGCACAGCGTGCGCGATCCCGGCGAGCGCGATCACATCCGGCAGATTGAAGCGGAGGAGTGGCATCACCGCGAGCTCGTCGGCGGCCTTCTGCGGCAGCTCGGCGGAAAACCGAGCCCTCTGCGCGAATTCATCTTCTGGTGGATCGGCCACGTCATCGCCGGCTTCTGTCACGTCGGCGGCTGGTTCGCCCCGATGTACGGCGCCGGCCGGCTGGAGCGAGGCAACATCGTCGAGTACGAAGATGCGGCGGTCTTTGCCGCCGAGTGCGGTCACGACGAGATGATCGACTGCCTTTTGACGATGGCCGAGGTGGAGTGGGATCACGAAGCGTACTTCCGGAGCAAGGCGTCGGGCCACCCGTTCGTGCGGATCCTCAAGATGTGGCCGGCGACCGAGCCGAAGGAAGCGATCCGGGCGCGGTTCGCCGAAAACGAGAAGGCGACGGCGTAAGCGCCGTTTGCTCCACGGGCATCACGGCGCAGCCTTGCGGGCGCTTCCGGTGACCACGGTTCTCAAACCTGACAGCCGGACGCTGACAGAGTGTCCCTCGTGAAGAGAAATTCCCTCTGGAAGAAGCAAAATCCGCTTCGCGTAACAGATTTAGTTACGCGTAGCAGATTTTTACTTCGCGTAGCAGATTTTAGTTACGCGTAGTAATTTTTAGCTTCGCGTAGCAAATTTTAGTTACGCGTAACAAATTTTGAGCTACGCGAAGCACTTTTTCTGCTACGCGAAGCAAAATTTGCTTCGCAGAGATCAATTTTTAGCTTGGTGAGAAGCAAAAAGTGCTCTTCGAGAGCACTATATTGCTCCTTCGTAACTAAAAATTACTTCGCGTAGTAAAAAACTGCTTCGCGTAACAAATTTTGTACTTCGCGTAGCACCAGAAGTGCTTCGCGAAGCACGAAAATGCTACAAAGAGCACTATAGTGCTCATGAGAAGGGGGTGGATGCTCTTCGCCTGCCCGGTGAGCATGAAGTCGTGCTCGTCGTCCGCCTGCGGATTCCGGGGCACGGAGACGCCGGGACCGTAGGGCAAGATGGGCGCACCTACGTGGAGAGCGGCGTGATGCGCGTTTGCGATGCCAGCGGACGGAGCGCCGTCCAGACCGCGGCGTCGCCTTCGTCGTGCGAAACAACGATGCCGAGGGCTTCCAGGCTTTCCAGAGCGCGCGCGATCTCTTTTTTCTTCGCGCCGGAGAAGCGCTTCGTCAGCGCGCGCATCGTCCACTGCTGCGAAGAGGCGAGGAGCACCTGACGGACGGCGCTGAGTTGTTGCGGCAGTGCGCCCGGCCAGATGATCGGCACCTCGGCTGCTGCCGCCGATTCGTACGCGCCGTCGGTCTCGAGTCCGGCCATCGTCTCCTGCGTGGCCTCGCGCGCGCCCGAAGGATTCTGAAACTCGGGACGCAGCCAGCGAATCAGGCCGCGTTTCTCTTCCTCGGCGCGTTCATGATTCAGCGCCACGAGCCGCTCCAGAATCTCTTCATCGGTCAGCTTGGACGACCAGCCGTAGGCATCGAAGACCGCCGCGTCGAGGTCGTCATGAATCTGTTTGAGGATGGAGACGAGTCCCTGTTCGTGGATGGCTTTCTCTTTCGCCGTCAACGCCTCACCGCTTCGCAGCTTCTCCAGCACGTTGTACATGCCGGTGATGGTCAGCTCCGGATGGAGTGCCTGCTGCCGCTTGCGATGCGCATCGAGCTGCTCGGCGAGATCGCGGATAAGTTCTTTTTGCTCTTCATTGGCGGCAGGGAACGGGAAGGGATCGAAGCACACGGTCTTGTTGTAACGGGGACGATCTTCGAGCGTACCGCCTCGCGCAAGGCTCCAACAAACATGTATTCGGCTCGAAAGCGCTCCGAGATAGAACGCGTCACGCAATCCAAAGCTGATTGTGCCGTGCTCTGCCAACACCGTCGAGTCTGCGAAAAAGAATATTCGAAACTTCGCGGTTTCGACGGTCACAACATACCGATCAAGCGCTTTCAGCATCGAGCGGTGCACGTCATTTGCTCGACGAAAAAGCCACCAGCGAGTGCGGAGCCGTTCGTCGCGATTGCCAACACGTTCCGGGAAGACGCGTTCTTTAAGGATCTGCCACGTTGACGGCCAGCGCTTTCGTAGCTCGGCTTCGTCCGTTACTCCGTGCAAGTCAATTACGAAGGTGTCTCGTGGTGCATATAAAAAATCGTGTCCATTGCGAAGCGGACGGACCCGCGCGATTACCTCGGGACCATCTCGGGCAATAAGGTCTTCTCGCTCTCTAGAATTGAGAAGGAACCCACGACTTCCTAGTGCCGGGCCCATGGAAGCGACGGCATTATTGGCCTTGAGCGGAACAACATCCGAGAAACCAACGCCAATAGTCAGATCTGCGGTGATCTTGCCGACCTGTTCACGAAACGTGACGTCACGTGTGTCAGCTCCGGGATGTTCGCGCTCATCAACAACCAGAGCCAGCACGCCATTGCCTTCGCCGCGTTCTCCGACCGTCATAGCTATACGCACTGCGGCTCCATCAGTTCCTTCGACCCACGGGTGATCGGGCACTGCGTAGACGAGATGAATTGGCGGAGTACGCTCTAACGCGGCGGCTATCACTCGGTTTCCGAAGACTTGGCTGATGCTGTTGGTAGTTACTAAGCCAAACCGCTTCGCCGAATCGATGATCTTGGTGCTGGCGATGTACCACCAGTAGAAAACCAAGTCGGCTCCATCGGGAACCGAGCCTGCATAGGCCGCGCGGAGCGCCTCGACGTAGCCGTCTCCGAGTAGTCTCGTGATGAATAGCTTCCCAAGAAAAGGTGGGTTGCCAACAATGTAATCGACTGCTGGCCAGGCAGCCTGACGTGGATTCACGTATTGCATTACAGCGACGGGCGCGTTCTCATCCGGCACTTCCTTCCCCGTCACCGGATGCACCTTCATCGTCTCCCCATCCCACCGCGTGACCGGCTTCCCGTCGTCATCGAGTAGCGGTTCGACGCGGTCGTAGGCCAGCACGGCGTCGCGGCATTCGATGTTGTGGTAGTCGCGCAGGACCGGTTCGGGGACGTTTGTGCGCCATCCGCGGGTGCGGATCTGCCATTGCAGGTAACCGATCCAAAGCACCAGCTCGGCGATCTCTTTCGCCCACGGTTTGATCTCGATGCCGAGGAACTGTTCGGGCGAGATGGGGTTGCCGTGCGTGACGAACATGGCCGTGTCGCCGAGGTCGTGGAGGAGGTCGAGCACCTCATTCTCCAAGCGCTTGAGCACGTCGAGGGCGACGAACAGGAAGTTGCCGGAGCCGCAGGCGGGATCCAGGATGCGGATCTTGCGCAGGCGGTCGTAGAAATCGTGAACCGGTTTGCGCGCGGCCACCTCGGCCTTGCGGTCGTCATCGCCCTTGCCCGCCGCAATGATCGTGCGCACCTCGGCGCGCACGATCTCCCACTCCTCGCGCAGCGGCTCTTCGATCGTCGGCCTCACCAGCCGCTCCACATACGCGCGCGGCGTGTAGTGCGCGCCGAGGCGGTGGCGCTCCTTGGCGTCGAGGGCGCGCTCGAGCAGCGTGCCGAAGATCGCCGGCTCCACATCCGCCCAATCCTGCTGTGCGGCCAGACGCAGTATCCAGAGCTGGCTCTTGTTGAGCGGCAGTGCGGTGGGTTCGGCGAAGAGGCCGCCGTTGAAGCGCAGGATCTTGCCAACGATCGGCAGCGAGCCGCCTTCGTTCATCGTCCGCCAGAACGCTTCGACCTCGGGTACGAACTGCTCCGGATCGTCGAACCAGCGGTCGAGCATCTTCACGAACGTTTCGCGCGTCAGCAGCTCGACGTCCTCGGCGAACATCGTGAAGACGCAGCGCATCAGAAACTTGGCCACACGCTCCGGATCGTGTTTCGCTTCTTCGAGCGACCGCGCGAGATTGGCGAGGTGGGTGGCAATCTCGCGCGTCACCTTCGCGGCATGCTTTGACGGATCGAGAGAGCGCGCGTCGGTGAAGATTGCGTGAAAGGTGTCGGCGTGCTTCTCGATGTCGGCAAGAAAAATCCGCGACTGCTGTGCATGCGGAAATGGCCGGTGGTTCCAGGTGCCATCGAACGTCGCGTAGAGATCGAAGCAGTAGCCAATGTCGCAGACGATGATGAACGGCGGCGGTTGATCGAGCGTCTTGGCGTAGCCGAGGGCCTGACCGAAGGCGTCGTGCATGGCGATGTTCCAGGAGGGAGTGTTGCGCTTGGCCGTGCCGAGCTTGGCGCTCTTCTCCTCACTGCCTTGCTTCGCTTCGAGGAGGAAGCAGTTCTCCTTGTAGAGATCGATTTTGCCGATCGTGGTTCGGCCGCCCTCGTGCGCAAAGACGGCATCGCGCTCGAAGGCGAAGGTGTCGAGCGCGGGATCGCCGGTGGTTGGACGGGGCCGCTCGACGCCGAGAACGTCACAGAGATCGGTCAAGAACTGATCTTTGTTCGCGCGCTCGTTACCCGCCGAGTCCTTCCACGTTGCCAGAAATGTGGGGAAATCCACCCATGCAAGTGTAGCGGAAGAATCCCGCCGCGGTTTATGAGCCTTGCGAGGCACCGGCTGGCCTCAATGCCGCACGGCGCTCCGACGTAAGGAGTACGGCCAGGACGAGATGATCGACTGCCTTTTGAGGATGGCCGAGGTGGCGAGGGATCGTGCTTTCGGAGCGGGATCTCCGAATGCCCGGCATGTGGCCGGTGCTTCGTAGTTTGAGATCCTTCGGCGTCCTGCGCCGCCACACCTTTCTGCGCGAACGCTCGAGTACGAATGGCGGCTCCGGCAGCCTCAGGATGACACATCCAATTAATGAGCGCTGTCGGTTCGAAACGAAGCGTCGATGGCTCAAAACACAGCATCGGGGGTGCAGAGCACTTCATCGGGGGTACGAAACACAGCTCGGGGATGAAAGGCCACTTCTGCCGCCCGCCAAAGCGGGGTTTCGCAAAATGGAAGGGCCGCCCCCCCGAGACCCCCGGCTGAAGCCGTCGGCCTACTGCGAGATCCCTCGGCTTGCCGCCAGCGCGAAGCTGAGAACATTCACGATCGTGTGCGCCGTCATGAGCGGCCAGAGATTGCGCCAGCGCCAGTACACGAGGGCAAACAACAATCCGAGCGGCAGGACCGCGATCATTGCCATCGGTCCCTGGTAGAGGTGATACAGGAAACGGATCAGCGTGCTGGCCGTGATGCTCAGCGCCATACCCTGTTTTTCCAGTGCCGAAACGACGTAGCCCGCGGCCGCTTCTTCCTCGAAGATCGAATTCACGATGATCAGCAGAACGAAGAGGGCGGCCGGAGCAGCCGGCACCATCGTCACGACCTGAAGGTGCTGCGCAGCCGGGTTGATACCGACCACCAGCAGGTAACCGCCCCAGTAGAGAACGATGTACACGAGAAAGAGTGGTACTCCCGCCAGAATCCCGAGCCAGGAGAATTGAAAACCGAGGCGACGAAACGTCCAACCGCGGAGGTGAAGGATCCACCCGGCAATGACCATGATTGCCGTCTCAACGACGATCCCTCGAATGACTACAGGCGTTGTGAGCTTGTACTCGTGAATGCCACGCAGAAGGAGTGTCGCGGATGTGACGACAAAGTAGCCGAAACAGAGGCTGACGATGAGGAAGAATTCCGTTCGCGGAGAAAGCTTCTGGATCGCGCTGCGCAACGTCGACCGCGTCCGCGTGCTTTACTGACCCACCGGCATCAACTTGATCTCCAGCCGGTAATCCGCGCTTCCCGAGCTCGATGCGGCGTTCTCGATCCTGTCGGCGAGGTTGCGCAGCGGGAACAAGATCATGTCGAGGGTCGTGGCAGTCCGGTCGAGCGTGTGGCTCGCTTCGACGCGAAGCGGCACACCTTCCTTGAGCACCAGTCCACGGTCGAAACGCATGTTCAGCGGGCGGTAGCCGCTCGCGGTGACGTCGATCGTGCATCGCTCCGGATAGCGCGGAACATCAACGCGCATCGGCGTGGTGCCGTGGGCGACCGTTCCGGCGCCGCAGTCGAGACTTACCGATGCGTGCGCCGGTACCGTGTGCAGCTCGACCACGTTCGGCTCGGGCGGCAAGTTCGCGGTGTGCGTTGCGCAGCCCGTGATGGTGATGGCGAAGAGAAGGAGACGCGCCGGACGGCTTTGCATGATCTCTATTGTGTGGCCAAAACGCTGCTGTCGTGCTCTCGTTTGTGAAGATCGTTGACCTTCGTCATGATCTTTTCGTCGATCCGGTTGATGGCGAAGTTGCGCGCCACGCGGATGGCGTTCTTGATGGCCTTGGCGTTCGAGCGGCCGTGGCAGACGATGCATCCGCCCTTGACGCCCAGCAGCGGCGCGCCACCGTACTCGGAGTAGTCCATCCGTTTCTTCAGGCCCTCGAACGCGCTCTTTGCCAGCATGCCGCCGATCTTCCGGGGCAGCGTCTTCATCATCTCCTGGCGCAGCGTCGTCGACACGAACTCGCCCAGCGCCTCGGACGCCTTGAGCACGACGTTGCCGATGAAACCGTCGCAGACGACGACGTCCGCGTTGCCGTTGAAGACGTCACGCCCTTCGGCGTTGCCGATGAAGTTGAGTCCCGTTTCCTTCAGGACGCGGTACGTCTCCTTCGTCAGCTCGTTGCCTTTGCCTTCCTCTTCGCCGATCGAGAGCAACCCGACGCGCGGCGCACCGACATCGAAGAGCATCTGCGCGTAGAAGTGGCCCATGACGGCAAACTCACGAAGGTGATTCGGTTTGGCGTCGACGTTCGCCCCGACGTCGAGCAGGAGCGTGTGACCCTTCAGGCTCGGCACGACCGCGGCAAGCGCGGGACGGCTCACTCCTTCGATCATGCCCATGACGGCGCGTGCCGACGTCCAGGTCGCGCCGGTGTTTCCCGCGGAGACGAAGGCGTTGGCCTTCCCCTCGGCCACCAGATTCGCGCAGACGCGAACGGACGAGTTCCGCTTCCTGCGCAACGGCGCCAGAGCGGTGTCCTCCATCGTGACGATCTCGCGCGCGTCGAAAACGCTGATGTTGCGCGGCGTGCCGCCGGCAGCGGCGAGCTCGCGCCGCACGACGTCTTCCTGGCCGACGAGAATGATCTCGACCGCAAATTCGGCCGCCGCCAGGACCGCGCCCTTCACCACCTCAGACGGCGCATGATCGCCGCCCATGGCGTCGAGGGCGATACAGACGTCACTCATCGCAGGTGGAGTTTAGAACGAGTCTTTGACGGCGATGACTTCGCGGCCTTTGTAAAACCCGCATTTCGGACAAACGCGGTGCGGCATCTTCGCTTCGTGACACTGCGGGCACGTCGAGAGCGACTTCGCTTCGAGGAAGTCGTGCGCGCGGCGCGTGCGCGTGCGGGCTTTCGAGTGTCTCCGTTTGGGATTTGGCATGGTGTGCTCCTTATGTGTGGTGGATCCGTTTGCTTGGGGTGGTAGTGGATTAGTCGATTCGTAGATTAGTGGATTAGAAGAGCCCCACGGCACTGCCTGATCGACTAATCCACTAATCTACTCATCCACTAATCTACTGCTACTGCTCACTGCTCGTTCTTCTTTGCCAACTCCGCCCGTATTCCGGCCAGCGCGCCCCAGCGCTCGTCGCCCGCCGCCGACTGACACGAGCAGCTTTCCTGATTCCGGTTCGCCCCGCACTGCGGACAGAGCCCGAGACAGCTCTCCGTGCACAGCGGCTTCATGGGGATGGAAAGCTGGACCTGCTCGGCGGCGAGATCCCGCAGTGGAATCAGCCGCTCCGTGTAGAACTCGATGTCGAGCTCGTCCGGTGTGATCTCGACCTCGTTCTCTGCCAGGACTGCAGGCCGGGGGCGGAATCTTAAGTGAAACTCGGACGAATTCGCAAATGGGAACGGCTCGACACAGCGGGAACAGGTCAGATCGCCGGTAAATGTCGTCGAACCGTCCGCCAGGTATTCGCCCACAAGGTCGCCCTTGCTGGCCGTGGCCACGAGCGACACCGGGCCGATGGCGGCCAGATCGATGCGGTCCAGCTCGCTGACCGCGAACTGGTAGGTCCGTTCGTAGGTCTCAGAGCCGTATTTGTCGATATCGTCGAAGACGATGAAGTCTTTGTCGGGCATGGACGTTCGACGCTGTAACTGCGCCCTCCCGGCTTCTATTTCGCACCGATTCTTACCTTTAGCTCCTCCACATTCCCGTCGTCGGAGTCGGCCGCTTCGACGCTGGTTGCCTCCTGCAACGCCTCGATCCAGCGCTTCAGATCGCGCGCCGAGCGGTAAACGCGTCCGGCGGCAATCCGCAGCCCGATGCTGTCGCCCAGCTTGCTCAGAATCGGCACCAGCCGCTTCGAGTCGGCGCGCACGGCCCATTTCCCCGCCGGCCAGCGGCCAGGGTCGCTCGCATCATTCTTATATTGGTTGATGGAGTCGTCGAAAGAGAGGAGGAGCTGCCCCTTCTGTTCGGCGGTCTGGATGTGGATACCGAGGGACTCGCCCTGGCGCACCCTGGAAACGAAGTCCTCGAAAGCCGCACGGCGCACTGGATCGTCCGGAACGGCGATGACGCCGAGCGGCCGGGGAAGGAACTTGTGGGTATCGACGTCGTAGATCGTCATCGATCCGCCGTTCTCCAACAGCGACGAGACTCGTGTTCCGAAGACGCGATTCAGATCCTCGACGATGCGCGGCATCGTGGCAAAGGTGGCCGAAAGCAGCGCGCCGCGCACGAATTGGGCAGGTTGGGTCGCCTGCATCGGCGACGGATCCTCATCATCCCGCGCCGCTCGAGACGTCAGAAGAATCTCATCGGAGGTGACAGAAAGAGAGGTCGCAGCCGGCCGCGCGATCGGCGGAAATGCGCCACGCGCGCCCTTGCGCTGGACGACGAATGCGTCCCCCGGCGGAAGCTTTTCCGCAAGCTTGAGAACCTCGTCCAGCGCGGCGGGACTGATCGGTTGCGCGGGCGGCGCGTTGAGGAGAAGCGTGTCGCCGAGGTCGCCGCCGAGCATCATGTAGGTGCGGACGACCGCGGATCGGATCGGATCGAGCCGGATCAGATAGCGCGTACCGGTGGCATCACGCCACGCCAGCAGATCCGCGCCGCCAACCATCCACGGCGACGGAATCGAATGCGAGCGCTCCCACCCCTCCACCGCCTGCGCCGTGACCGGATTCGCTCGCAGCTTTCCGTCGAGCGCGGCCGCCGTCGGAATCAGCGCGAACGACTCCGCGGACTCCGGGACTGACGCGAGAAGCGCGCGCTGCGATGCGGTCAGAGGAAACCGAACGCCCGCAGACGTCTTCGGCGTCGTCGCGATCAAATAGATGATGACGCCCGCGATGAGCGCGAGGACGATTCCGCCGATGATGAGAAGCTTTCTCATGGTTCGTGCAGCCCACATTGTGTCAGACGCGGCGAAGCCGCACCCAACCGACAACCGACAACGCGCCGCAGGCGCATGCGCTACGATCCGCCTCCGATGCCGTCAACACCCTCCCCGTCCATCGCGGGCACCGTCGTTCACACTCTGAGCCAGGCGCTGCGGGATCGCGTCGCGGCCACGTTTCGGTCGGCAACCCGCCGCGCACGAAAGCTCCGAATCGGCGTCGACATCCGCCCTTTCTATGAGCCGCTCACCGGCATCGGCTGGTATCTCTATCACCTGCTCCACGAGATCGGGAAACGCGACGACGTGGAGCTCTATCTGTTTGGCGACGCGCGCGTGACGGACTACGGGCCGGTCCTTCACGCCGATCTGCCGCCGTCCGCGCACCTCTGCTGGTTCGACCTGCGCGGCAACGGGATCATCTCCGGCCGCTGGCGTGCGCTCACCGCAGCAGCGTACGTGTTGTGGATGAAGTTGATCGACGCCGACGTGATGTTCGCCGCCAACTACTTCCTCCCCCGCCTCCTCGGCGCCGTCGCCCGCCGCCGAGTCGTCACGATCCATGACCTCACGTACAAACGCTTCCCCGACCTGCTGCAGAAAGAGACGCTCGCCAACCTCGATTACCAGATGACGCGCGAGCTGGCCCACGCCGATGCAGCCATCTGCGTCTCCGAGTCGACGCGGCAGGATCTGCTGCATTTCTACGACATCGATCCATCGCGAGCGATCACGATTCACTCCGGCCTGACAGTCCCCGGCTCCGACTCCCGACTCCCGATCCCCGATCTCCCTCCACGCTACATTCTTTTCGTCAGCACGATCGAGCCGCGGAAAAACCTCGACGTCCTGCTCGGTGCCTACGCCCGACTCCGCGCACGCGGTGCGTACGACGGCGCGCTGGTCGTGGTCGGGAGGGTGGGATGGAAGGCGGAGGCGACGCGCGAACGCCTTCGCGCGGAGGGCGTGCATCATCTCGACTATCTCCCGGCCGGACAGCTCGCCGCGGTTTATCGAGGCGCCGAGTTGTTCGTTTTCCCGTCGATCTACGAAGGCTTCGGATTTCCGCTGCTCGAAGCGATGGCGTACGGCGTCCCGTCGATCGCCGCACGTTCGTCGTCGCTGCCGGAGATCGGCGGCGACGCCGCGCTCTACTTCGAACCGCACGATTCCAAAGGCCTCGAAGCGCAGATTTCGCGCGTGCTTACAGATGCCGTGCTTCGCGAGCAACTCGCTGCTGCAGGACCGATTCGAGCGGCGCAGTTTCGTTGGAATGTGGCTGCCGAGCAGACGCTGGCGGTCTTGCGGAAGGCGTCCGGTGATTCAGCGTAGCGCGTCCGCTGACGTAGCGCCGTCGGCTCGACGGCTGGACCGCAGGCGGCTCGCCTGCGACTTTTGAACATCGCTGCGCATCCGCAGCAGTCTCCCCCGAATTTGACGCTCGTCGCTCTTGCAACTTGACGTCGCCGCCGAGCCGGCGGCGGCACAGCCGTCGGGCCGACGGCGCTACGTACGACGGCGGCGCTACGAAACTGCGCGTCGTACACTTCTCCTAAGTGAATCTGACAGTCACGATCGACGGACGCGCCCTCGTCGGCAACCGCACAGGGATCGGCGTTCACACCGCTGAGATCGCGCGGCGGTTGGACGTCGACGTCCCGCTCATCGCGTCGCATGCGGAGATCGCCGATCAGTCGGGACTCGAGCGCTGCCGCTTTCGCGTCGACGCGATGCCGCTCGGCGTCATGTGGCAACAGCTCGTACTTCCACGCATCGCGAAGAGCGGTGTGTTGTGGGGACCACACGGAACGCTCCCGCTCGCGCTGCGGATCCCGTCAGTGACGACGCTGCACGATTTCAGCTCCCTCACGATGCCGTTCCGGCATCGCGCGAAGACCGTGCTCTCCTTCAACGTGTTCATCGGACGCAGCCTGCAGATGGCCACGCGCATTGCCGCGGTCTCGCGTGCGGTGGCCGAGGAGGCGGTAAGGTGGTTCGGAGTGGCGAGGGAGCGGATCGAGATCGTTCCGAACGGTGTCGACGACTTCTTCTCGCCGGCGATCGACGCCGGCGAATCCGACTACGTCCTTTACGTCGGCACGATCGAGCCGCGCAAAGGGCTCGATGACCTGCTGGCGGTTTGGTGTTCGTTGCCGCAGCCGCGCCCGCGCCTCGTGCTGTGCGGCGACGCCGGCTGGGGCGGCGTGCCGCTCCCGAACGGCGCGGAAGTCACCGGCTACGTAGATCGAACGAAGCTGCGCGAGCTTTACCGCGGCGCGCGTGCCTTCGTCTATCCGTCGCGCTACGAAGGCTTCGGCATTCCGCCGCTCGAGGCGATGGCGTGCGGCGCTCCGGTCATCGCCACGCGTACGGGGGCCATTCCCGAATATGCGGACGGCGCCGTACTGCTCATCGATCCAGGCGACCGCAACGCCCTCCGCACCTCGCTCCTTCATCTCCTCGGCGATCAAACATTGCGCGATGAACTGCGCAGCCGCGGCGCCGAGCGGGCGCGCGCGTACTCGTGGGAGCGATCGGCGGCGCTGATGACACAACTTCTTGCTGAGGCGGCGCGGTGAGAATCGGGATCGACGCCAGGAAGATCGCCGACTTCGGCATCGGCACGTACATCCGCGGACTGCTGAGTGCTCTCGTCGCGCAACAGGACGGCGACACCTACGTCGCCTTCGGGCCGGAGAGCCACGCTCGGTTTCTGCCGGAAGGAGTCGAGCACGTCGTGGTCGATGCGCCGCACTACTCGATACGGGAGCTCGTCGCGATCGGACGCGCCGCCGGCCGCTCCAGCATCGATCTCTTCCACGCCCCTCACTACGTCGTTCCGTTCACGAGCGTCCCGCTCGTCGTCACGGTTCACGACCTCATCCACCTTCGTCATCCGAACCCGCTGGCACGGATGTACGCCCGGCAGATGATCGGCCGCGCGGTGCGCCGGAGCCGGCGCGTGCTGACGGTGAGCGAAAGCGTGAAGCGCGAGATCGTGGCTACGTTCGGCTGCGGCGACGAGCACGTCGTCGTCACGCCGAACGGCGTCGGACCGCCTTTCGCCGCGGGAGGCAACGCGGCGGAAGGGCGCTACTTCCTCTATGTCGGCAACGACAAGCCTCACAAAAACGTCGATGTGCTCGTGGACGCATTCGGCAGAATCGACGGCGCGTCGCTCGTTCTCACCGGTGCGCCGTTCGAGCGCTTCCGCGACCGCGAGAACGTCGTCGTCAGCGGATTCGTGAGCGATGACGAGCTGGCGGCGCTCTACCGCGGCGCGATCGCGCTGGTGATGCCGAGCCGCGAAGAGGGTTTCGGCCTTCCCGCACTCGAAGCGATGGCGTGCGGATGCGCAGTGATCACGTCGAACGCGGCGGCACTCGTGGAGATCACCGGCGATGCGGCGCTGCACACCGAGCCGACGATCGATGCGCTCGCCGATGCGATGCAGCGCGTGGCATCCGACGCGGAGTTGCGCGGCAACCTTGCGCGGCGCGGCATCGAGCGCGCGAAAAACTTCACGTGGATGCGCTGCGCGGAGCGCACGCGCGGCGCGTATCGCGCCTCGATGACGCGCTGAAAAGCACTCTTTTTCGTGGAACGGACGTGGAACATCGCGTCTCGATTACGATTTTCATAAACAATTGCTTGACAATATGGATTAACGATCGCATATTAACGACAAGTTAAAACGATGATCGCCACGAACTGGAAGAACAACCTCGAAGCTCCGGTGAATGTCGAAGGTCGTCGTCTCTTCACACCCCGCCGCAACTCCAATCCAAAAAACGATTGCCCGGAGAAATCCGGCGTGTTTTGCCAAGTAGGCGCGACCGTGAGGTCCCGTACGGCATGAAAGGCAGGTGAGCTTGATGGCCGCAAAGAAAAAGGCAGCAGCGAAGAAGCCAGCTAAGAAGTCAGCGAAGAAGAAGTAAGCACTTCATCGACTTTTGGGGAGTCGTACTCGAGGGGCTTTCGGGCCCCTCGTTTTTTTTCGATAACCTTTTCGCTCGCGCGCCGTTCTCTATCGTGGAGGACACACCCCATGCGCAAGCAACTTCTCTTCGTGGCGGCGGCCCTGCTCCTGGCCGGAGCCGCAGCGGCCGACGACGAAGTAACCCACCCCTTCTCCACATCCTCGGCACGCGCGCACGTCCACCGCGTCGTCATCGACATTCCGGCCGGCAGCGTGAAGATCCGCAACGGCGCCTCCGACCGCATCGCCGTCCGCGGCGAAGTCCACCGCCACTTCGACGGCTACCGGCGCCGGGCGAAGGAACAGTCGATCGCGGACGACATCAACGCCGAGATCGCCATCGACGGCGACGAGGCAACGGTGCGGCGGCACTACGGCCCCGGCGCGCAGAGCTGGAGCGCGAAGAGTATCCATACCGAGGTCGATGTCACGGTCGATCTGCCACCGGGTGTCGACGTCGACGTCTCCACGCGCTACGGCGAGGTCAACATCGACGGCGCATTCGGCAGAATCGACACGGACTTGCGCGCCGGCGAGGTTCACGTCCGGACGCCGCGCGTGAACGTCCGCGACCTGCGCGCCTCGGTGCTCATCGGCGAGGTGCACACCTACTTCGGCGATCACTACATCGAGAACGAGGGCGTCTTTCCTCGTACTGCGCACTTTTACAACGCCGCGGGGCGATCCGACGTGAGCGTCCACTCGACCTTCGGCGAGGTGCACGTCACGCTGACGCAGTAATGAAGGCGACGGCGTCCTCGCGCGTCGTGATCCGGCCGGAAAGCTGCTCCTCGAGCAGCGCGCGTTTCAACTGACCGACGCGCGGTCCGGCAGCGATTGCGGCCAGCGAGGCGATCTCGTCGCCGGTGAGCAGCGGCCGCATCGCGAAGTCGGGAAACTCGATGTGCTCCTCGCGGCCGAGTGCCCGCAGCATCGGCGTCAACTGCCTGGCGACCATCTCGCCCGCGTCGTACAGGTCGAGCAGAGAGTGAGCATCGAGCAGGTGTTGCAGCGTGAGAACGTCCCGCAACAGCGTCCCGCTCAGTCGCCATCGTCTCGCAAATCCCTCGGCGTCCGGAACCAACAGCGCCAGCGCCGCGGCTAACGGCACGTCATCCGTTTGGAACGAGTGCCCATCGAGCACCCGCCCGAAAAGCGGCACGTCGAGCGTTGTCTCGTGCAGCAGAGTGAGAGCGGGCCGGAAGGATTTCGCGGAAAAGATCACGGTCAATTCGTAGGCAACCCGTTCGACGGCGACATCGGCAATGCGAGGGGCACGTTCGCGAATCGCCGCCAAGGTCGCGTCATCGATCAAGAAACCGAAGCGCACCGCCATGCGCACCGCCTTGACCATCCGCAGCGGATCGTCGTCGAAGTTGCTCGGATCGACCATGCGGACGAGACGCCGCCGCAGATCTTCGCGACCCTCATGCGGATCGAGCAACGCACCCGAGCCCAGATCGACGGCCATGGCGTTGACGGTGAAGTCGCGGCGGGCAAGATCGGCGTCGATGCTGCCATCGAGCAGCGCGGCAAAATCGTAAACGTGCGGTCCGTCGACCACACGCCACGCGCTGAGATGGTCCTCGCGCCCGAGCCGGATGACGTTGCGGCCGAGCGCACGCGCGCAGGCAAGCGGATCGAGACAGGCGACATCGACATCGGCGGGCGCGGCGCCGAAGATCAGATCGCGGACCGCACCGCCGACGACGTAGGCATCCGCGGGAAGGGTGCGAAGGCGCGGAAAAAGGCGGAGGAGGTTGGCGCGGAGGGTTTCCAAGGCGTCATGCCCCAACTAACACCATCGGGCGGGACGCCTGATGGCCGCGGGCGAGACGCCCGCACTCCTAGGCGACCACATTCTGCAAGACCCCGATGCTCTCGATCTCGACCTCGACGTGGTCGCCGGCGGCGAGGGGGCCGACGCCGGCGGGGGTGCCGGTCAGGATCACGTCGCCTGGTTCGAGCGTCATCACCGACGTGATGAACTCGATGATCGCGCCGCAGTTGAAGACCATGTCGCGCGTGTTGCCGTTCTGTTTGACCTCGCCGTTGACCCGCGTGCGAAGCGAGAGCGCGGATGGATCGAGATCCGTTTCGATGCAGGGGCCGAGGGGACAGAAGGTGTCGAAGCTCTTACCGCGCGTGAACTGCACATCCTTCTTCTGCAGATCGCGGGCGGTTACGTCGTTGGCGCAGGTGAAGCCGAGGACGACGCTGCGCCAGTCAGCGGCGGCGATGTTCCGCGCGGTCTTGCCGATGACGATGGCCAGCTCTCCCTCGAAATCGACGCGCTGCGATTGCGGTGGACGGATGATCGTGCCATTCGGCGGCAGAAGAGCGCTCGGCGGTTTGAGAAAAATGATCGGCTCGGAGGGCGCTTCGTTGCCGAGCTCCTTCGCGTGCTCGGCGTAGTTGCGTCCCACCGCGACAATTTTCGTGGGGACAACGGGAGGCAGGAGCTCGGCAGTGTCCCGGGAAACCGCGTGACTTGTGGCCTGGCCAAGCGCGGTCGCATCACGGCCCGTGTAGCGAACGATCCGTTCACCATCCTGCACACCGATAGCGACACGGCCCCCGTCGAGAAAGCGATAGATTTTCACAGCGACGAATTGTAATCGTAGAATCCGCAACCATGGCGCAAACGACGTTGTTCACCAAAGCTGACATCGACCGGCGTGTAGCGGAAATGGGTGCGGAGATCACGAGGGACCTCGCCGGCAGTGACCTCATCGCAATGTGCGTGCTGAAAGGCGCGATGTTCTTCTGCAGCGACCTGATGCGGCAGATCGCCTTCGACGTCGCTCTCGACTTCATCCAGATCTCGTCGTACGGCAATCAGAAGACGTCGTCCGGCGTGGTCACGATCCTGAAGGAACCGCAGCTCGACATGCGCGACCGGACGGTGCTGATCATCGAAGACATCATCGACAGCGGTCTCTCGATGAAGGAAGTCTTCCGCTACATCAAACTCGACCGCGGCGCGAAAGAAGTGCGCACGGCAACGTTCCTCGACAAACCGACGGCACGCAAAGTCGAGTTCAAGGCGGACTACATCGGCTTCTCCATCGACCCGAAGTTCGTCGTCGGCTACGGACTCGACTTCGCGGAGAAGTACCGGAACATCCCGGACATACAGGTTTTAGAAGAGTGAGTTTACGTAGGTCGGACTCTCTAGTCCGACATCACGTGCAGTCGGACTGGAGAGTCCGACCTACGTAAAACCTAATGTAAGTATCCCGTCGTCGGCTACGGACTCGACTTCGCGGAGAAGTACCGAAACGTCCCGGAGATTCAGGTACTCGAAGAGTGAGTTTACGTAGGTCGGACTCTCTAGTCCGACATCGCGTGCAGTCGGACTGGAGAGTCCGACCTACGTAAAACCTAGTGTAAGTATCCAATCATCGGCTACGGAGTCGACTTCGCGGAGAAGTACCGGAACATCCCGGACATACAGGTTTAGAAGAGTGAGTTTACGTAGGTCGGACTCTCTAGTCCGACATCACGTGCAGTCGGACTGGAGAGTCCGACCTACGTAAAACCTACTTCAAGTATCCCGTCATCAACATCGCAATCATCGCGATCCCCAACACGTACCGGTAGTAGATGAACACGTGCGTTGTATGCGTGCGCAGATAGCGGATCAGGAACCAGATCGATGCGTAGCCTGAGATGAATGCCACGACGATTGCCACCGCGATCGGCGTCCAGCCCAGCGCGCCGAGGGCGTGGCGCTCCTTGAAGAGCTCGAGGAAGCCCGCGCCACCCACAGCCGGAATCGAGAGCAGAAACGAGTAGCGCGCTGCGGTCGGACGGTCGATGCCGCGAAAGATCGCCGGCATGATCGTCGATCCGCTGCGTGACGAGCCTGGGATGAGCGCCAGACATTGCCCGAGCCCGATGACAACGGCGTCCATCACGGTCATGTCATCGAATCCTCGGAACTGCCTCCGTTTCGCGTACGCCTCGGCGATGTGCATCAGGATGGCCACCACGATCACCATCGTCGTGACGATCCAGAGTCCGCGAAAGGTCGACTCGATGTGCTTCTTGAACAACAGCCCGAGGATGACGATGGGGATCGTGCCGATGACGACCAGCCACGCCTCGCGCGAGTCGACATCCGCCAGAGGGCGGCGCGTGATGAGTCCGCGGAAGAAGCCGCCGATGAGCCGAACGATGTCAGGGAAGAAATAGATGATCGCCGCAAGCAGCGTTCCGAACTGAATTACCGCCGACACCGCCGCCCCCGGATCGCCCCATCCAAGAACGGACGGCACGATCAGCAGATGCGCCGTCGAGCTGACGGGGATGAATTCGGTCAGGCCCTGAACGAGGCCGAGGATGATTGCTTCGGGAATGGTCATTGGTTCTCCTGGTGAAGTGAGAGTTCGGGGAGAAGATCAGCGATCGGACGGATCGGACCGATCGGTACACACATTACACGGCCTCACATCTCCCAAATCACGGGCAGAATCATCGGTCTTCGTCCCATCGATTTGCGGAAGTAGCGTTTGAGCAGGGCGCGCATCTTTTCCTGCACGAGATCGCTGTCGCGCAATTCGTCGGGACCGCACGCATGCAGCATCTGCACGAGTTGTGCGCGCACCTCGGCCAGGATGTCCTGGCTCTCATCGACATGCAGTAATCCGCGCGTAATGATCTCCGGCTCGCGTCCGACGAGGCCGTTCGAGTCGATAGCCACGACGACGATCACGAAGCCATCCTCGGCCAGATGCTTCCGGTCGCGGACGACGACTTCCGGCACTTCCTCGGCCTCGGAGTCGATGAAGACCTTGCCGTACGGCACGCGCTCTTCGAGAACGCGGATCTCGTCGCCGGCGATCTCCGCGACCTGGCCGTTCGTGATGACGATGCCGTGCGGGACGCCCACGCTCTTCGCCAATCGCGCGTGATGAATGAGATGCCGCAGCGTGCCGTGAATGGGGATGAAGAACTTCGGCCGCGTGACGTTGAGCATCAGCTTCAGCTCTTCTTCGCAGGCGTGGCCGGAGACGTGAACGCTCGCGTTCTCCCAGTTCAGCACCTCGGCGCCGCGACGATAGAGGTTGTCGATGACGTGCGAGACAGCGCGCTCGTTGCCTGGAATCGTGCGCGCCGAAAGGATGACCACGTCGCCCTTTTGAATCTCGACCGACTTGTGCTCGCCGATGGCCATGCGTGAGAGAGCCGATGACGGCTCGCCTTGCGTACCGGTCGTGAGGATGAGCACCTCGTGGTTCGCGTAATCGGATGGCTTCGCGTTCGCTCCCGGACGCTGCTCGCGTGGAATGCGCAGGTAGCCGAGGCGCTCGGCCGTTTCGGCGTTGTCGACGAGCGAGCGTCCGATGAGAAAGACCTTGCGCTTGTGTTTGCGTGCGGCGTCGACGATCTGCTGCACGCGGTGGATGTGAGAGGCGAACGTCGTGACGATGATGCGGCCGGTAAGGTTCGCGAAGATGTTGACGAGCGAGTTGCCGACCGACTTCTCCGAGGGGCCGTGGCCCGGCACGAGCGCGTTGGTCGAATCGCTCATCAGCGCCAGCACGCCCTCTTCGCCATACGCGGCGAAGCGCGCCAGATCGGTGCGCTTGCCGTCGACCGGCGTGTGGTCGATCTTGAAGTCGCCCGTGTGAATGAGCGTGCCCACCGGCGTGCGAATGGCCAGGCCGAGGGCGTCGACGATCGAGTGCGTCACCTGGATGCCTTCGACGCGGAACACGCCGGCGTCGACGACGTCGCGCGGCATGAACGGACGGAGATCGACATTCTCGATCCCGAACTCCTCCAGCTTGTCGCGCACGAACCCCAGCGTGAGCGGCATGCCGTACACCGGCACGTGCAGTTGCTCGACGAGAAACGGAACCGCGCCGATGTGATCTTCGTGGCCGTGCGTGAGAAAGACCGCCTTCACGCGCTCCGGCCGGTCGAAGAGGTAGGTCATGTCCGGGACGATGACGTCGACGCCGAGGGTCGAGGCGTCGGGAAACATCATCCCGCAGTCGGCGATGATGGCGTCGTCGCCATACTCGTAGACCATCAGATTCATCCCGATCTCGCCGAGTCCGCCGAGGGGGATGATTCTGAGTGCGGCGCCTGGCGGCGCCGCGTTGTCGGTTGTCGGTTGTCGGTTGTCGATATCTGCAGTCATGGTTCGCGCGGGACTCCGATGCTATCGCACCGATAACGGACAACCGACAACGCGCCGAAGGCGCACTCAGGGATAAATCCGGTTCAGCATTCGTGGATACGGAATCGTTTCGCGGAGATGCGGGACGCCGCTGATCCAGGCGACGCAGCGCTCGATTCCCATGCCGAAGCCGGAGTGCGGGAAGGTGCCGTATTTGCGCACGTCGAGGTACCACTGGAACTTCTCGACCGGCAATTTGTGCTGCTTGATCCGTTCGAGCAGCAGGTCATGATCGTGGATGCGCTGCGAGCCGCCGATGATCTCGCCGTAGCCTTCGGGCGCGATCATGTCGAGGCCGAGAACAACGGAGGGATCGTTCGGATCGGGCTGCATGTAAAACGCCTTGATGTCGGTCGGGTAGCGGCTGATCATGACGGGACGATCGAAGGAGTTAGCGATGACTGTCTCTTCGTCGCCGCCGAGGTCGTCGCCGAATTTGGCTTCCATCCCCTTTGATGTGAGGAGGTCGATGGCCTCGCGATAGGTGATGCGTGGGAACGGCCGCTTCACCCCTTCGAGCTTCGACTGATCACGCTCGAGTGTCTTCAACTCTTCCTGGCAGCGCTCCAGCGCGCGCGTGACGAGGTATTCGACGAACTCCTCCGCCAGCGACTGCAACCCTTCGAACTCGAGGAACGCCACCTCGGGCTCGACCATCCAGAACTCCATGAGATGGCGCCGCGTCTTCGATTTTTCGGCGCGGAAGGTGGGGCCGAAGCAGTAGACCTTGCCGAACGCCGCCGCTGCCGGCTCGAGATAGAGCTGGCCCGACTGCGAGAGGTAGGCCTTCTCACCGAAGTAGTCCGTCTCGAACAACGTCGACGTTCCCTCGGCCGCATTCGCGGTGAGGATCGGCGAATCGATGAGGACGAAATCGCGGTCGTAAAAGAAATCGCGGATGCCCTTCTCGACCTCGTTACGAATACGCAGAACGGCGTGCTGCTTCGATGACCGCAGCCAGAGGTGGCGGTGATTCATCAGAAAGTCGGTGCCGTGTTCTTTCGGCGAGATCGGATAGTCAGCAGCCGGCCCGACGATCTCGATCGTCTCCACGCCAAGCTCCACGCCGCCGGGAGCACGCGCCTCGCTCCGAACGGTACCGATGATGCGCACCGACGACTCCTGCGTCACTTCGTCAGCCGCTTTCCAGGTCTCCTCGCTAACTTCCTTCTTGAAAACGACGCACTGCAGGTAGCCGCTGCCGTCGCGGATGATGGGGAAGATCAGCTTGCCTGCCGTGCGTTTGTTGTAGAGCCACCCATCGATGGTGACCTTTTCTCCGACATGCTGCGAAAGCTCTTTGATTCGAACGTTGGTCATAAAGGTGGGCGATTATAGCGGACGGTCGGGTAGGGAACTTCGGGCCTGGAGACTCTCCACAGTGGAAGGGGTAGAAGATGATCAAACCAATTCGATTACTTGGCTGTATCGCAGTGGCGATGCTGATCGCTGGCACCGCCTTCGCGCAGACGAAGGCGGTTCGCCTCAGTTGGGAGACATTCTCCAAAGATCCGAAGAAAGTGGCCGCGTTCCGCACCGCTGTCGCTGCGATGAAGTCGCGCAGCACGGCCGCACAGACCTCCGCGGCCTACCGGACGAGCTGGACCTACTGGGGCAACATTCACGGCTACTTCGGGACGTCCTCACCCGACGGTACGGTTGAAGCGTATATCCAGTGGATGAAGGACAACGGCTACTGGGATCCGAGCTATCAGCCGTACTTCGACGGCGTCACCGACGTGAACCCGCCCGATGCGCTCGCGACTGCGATCTGGGCGACGTGCCAGCACGGTACTCCCTGGTTCTACCCCTGGCACCGCCTCTACCTTTACTACTTCGAGAAGCAGCTCCAGGCTTCGTCGGGCGACCCGACGCTTCGCCTCCCCTATTGGGACTACGAGAACTTGTCGTACCTCGGCATGCCGCCCGAGTTCACCACACCGACGTACACGAATGCTGCCGGCGCGACCGTTGCGAATCCGCTTTACGAGATCCGTCGGGCTCCCGGATGGACGGCACCGGCCACTTCCTCTCTCGATGGAACGTCGACCAACATCACCAAGGCGCTGAAGATCAAAGGTTTCTTTGCTTATCAGACAGCCATCGAAAACACTCCTCACGGCTATGTCCACTGCGCGGTCATGGACTGCCCAGTCACGGTGATGGGCGCGGTTCCGTATTCATCGAACGATCCGATTTTCTGGCTTCACCACGCCAATATCGACCGCACCTGGGACTGTTGGACGAGCATCACGGGGCACAAGAACCCGACGACCGCGTCGTTCCTGAATAAGAAATACTCGTTCGTCGACGCAAAAGGGAACCAGGTCACAAACGCAGTGTCCGATCTCTTCAACGGCACGCTTGTCGACTATGTCTACGAGCAGGGCTCGAACTGCGGCACTCCGGCGCCCGCTGCTCCCGAGGTCGCCGCGGTGGTACCGATGACCGGCACGACGCTGAAAAAAGCGAAAGCGGAGATCGCCCAGCCCATGGTCCTTGCAAACGCCAAGAAGGTGTCGATCAACGCCATGGTGGCGCGCACGCCGCTGGCGATACCGAAAACGACCAAGAACACACGCTCTCGCGAGCTGGCCATGAGGGCCCACGCGGAACTGCCTGTAACGACCGAGCTCGTTCTCAAGGGCATCCATTACAGCGCCCATCCGGGGACAATGTTCGACGTCTACCTCGAGCGCAAAGATGATCCCACGCAAAGGGAGAAGGTCGGCACTCTGTCGTTCTTCACGCCGCTCAGAAGCGCGACGCACACTCATGGCGCGTCGGCAGCATCGGTACTCAGCGAGACGTTCGACGTGACGGACCAGTTGCGCGCGCTCGCCGCAAAAGGCTCACTTGACGACGTGAACGTCGTCTTCGAAGCCACGACCGGGCGAATAGGCGGCACCGAGAAGCCGCACCTCAACACCAAGGCGGGCCTCGTCGTCGACGAAATCATGCTCGATGTGAAAGCGAAGTAACCAGGGGATTACGGTTGTGGCACCCGCACGCTCAGCGACTGGGGCACGATCGTAATCACCAGCGGCAAATCCATCGTCTCCACGTCGCCATCCACGCCGAGGTGGAAGCGCCCGACTAAGGCCTGGCCGCTCTCCGACGCGGGGGCGAAGGTCCGACGCTCACGACGACACCGCCAGCAGCACTGGAACCGAGCGAATTGGTGACCGTCAACCGCACGGTGTAGGAGCCGGCCGCGGCATACGCGCGGTTGGGGGAGCGGAGTGATGAAACACCGCCGTCGCCGAAGTCCCACGAGTAGGTGTCGCAGTCCTGGAACGTGTAGCCGATCCCGAGCGCCGAAAAGGAGATTGCTTCCCCGGCTGCGCATTTGGTTGCCGAGGTAGTGCAGCCGGTTGAACCGCCGTGAAACGCGACGACGACGGACCCCGGAGCGCTTGCCGGACAGGCAGCGGCCGTGATCGAGACATTGTCGACTCCCGCGCTGAAACAATCCACGCTGTCGACTTCCGCGAAGCGAACTCGAACCGTACGTCCGGCGAACAACGAGAGATCGTAGGTATGCCGTGAGTATGCCGTGTCGAAGCGCGAGTCCGTGGCCTTGGTTTGGAAGAGACTGGCCAGCACTCCTGCGCCGGTATCCGCCACCGGCGCCGACGGATCCAGCAGATCGACTCGAAATTGCTGGTTCGGCGTCTGGTGAAAGTCAAGCGTCGGCGGTACCTCGAAAGCGGACCCCGAGTTCAAGTAGAGGTCGAACGACAGCGTCACGGAGCTGGCTCCGCTGGGAATCGCAACGTCCTGATAGAGGATGTGCGAGCCGTGAGTGCTCTGCGTGGTCATCGCGGCGAACCCGCTGGGCGGCGCGGGAACGACGAAATCCTTCGAGCAGCCCTGTGTGGCCGGCACTGGCATGGTTCCCATCTGGGCATACCAGCTCCCGGAACTTCCCGTCAGATTGAACACTGTCCAACCGGTAAATACGCTTGTGCCGAGCCCTCCGTTCTGCTCGAAGTCGCCGTTCACTACAAGATTCGCCGGACCGGCACCGATGGCAGCACCGGCTTCGAAGCAGAAGAGAGCAACGGCGAAGAGGCACCAATGCGTTTTCATGGCATCCGATTCTCCTTGCCAGTTACTACGATCAAACAACCGGACTGGATTCAGGCGGTGCGCCGCTTGACGGAGCGCCGGCGTCTCGGCGCCGTCAACGCGGCACTTTCACCGACAGCGATTGCGGCGCGATCGTGATCGTGATCGGCGTCTCCATGGTCACTACTTCGCCGTCGACCCCGACAGGGAAGTGGTTCTTTGACGATTGCACGCGCACCCGCGACGTGCGGAACGATCGGAAGCCGGGGGCGGTGTGTACGCGGCCGGCGAGATAGTGGGCCACGAAACTGGTCAGCGCGAGGCGCCGGACGTGCGGCAGCCAGTAGACCGAGAGCCGCCCTTCTTCCAGCGCCAGGCGCGGCGCCTCGATGCCGAGGCGTGAGAGGTCGTAGGAGTTGTTCGAGATCATCAGAACGTGCGTGCGAATCACCTCGTGGTGATTCTCCGTATCGAGCGTGACGGCGATGTGCGGGTACTTCCGGAGCGTGCCAAGCGCGGCGAAGAGCCGGGCCTTCCAGCGCGGATAATCGCGCCCTTTTTCTTCGCGGCGCGCCACAAGCTCGGGATAGAGACCCATCGACACGTTATTGACGAAGAAACGATCGTTCACGCGGGCGGTATCGATCGGCTTCGTGGCACCGGAAACGATCACATCGAGGGCATCGCGCCAGACGAGTGGGATGCCGAGGTCTTTCGCGAAATGGTTGTATGTGCCGACGGGAACGACCCCGAGGATTGCATCCGTGTTCACGAGTGGCTGCACGACCGCGTTGATCGTTCCGTCGCCTCCCGCTGCAACGAAGAGGCGAATCCCTTCCTGCACTCGCTGGTTGATGACATCTGCGCAATCGAGCCCGCGAGTCACGCGGATGACCTCTAGTCCGGCCTCGGCGGCCGACTGCTGGAGAGCATCTTGCTCCGCCACAGGCATCTTCAGGCCCGATGACGGATTGAAAAACATGACGCCTTTAACTTTTTGCTCCGGCAATATCAACTCCAACGCTGGCGTTTGCAGAACGGCAAAATGAAACGGAACAATCGACTCATCGTCCTGACCGCCCTCCTCGTTGCACTGCAAGTTTCCGTCCTCTCGCTCGCAGCTGCTGAGACTCCGAAAGAATGCGCTCTCTGTGCCGGTGTGGTTTCGGACCTCGCGATCGTCCCTGCCACACCCGTGCCGCTGCTCGTTCGCATCCGCCAGGATGACTTCGTGGCAGCGGGCAGCGCGCTCGATGCCATGCCGCCGGCCGTGCGCGCGAAGATGACGATCGTCATCGGATATGCCGTCGCTGCGGACAAAGATCCGATGGCCGACGTCGAGACGCACACGCAGGCGATCGTCGACTGGGCACGGACACACGGACCATTCGAAGCGATCGGCATCGCTGTCGACAACGTGACGCCGGCCGTCGGCGGTTACGCGATCAAGCGGCTTGCCGTTACCGCGCAGGGGCAGAACGTTGCATCGCGGATCGTGTTCGAGGTTGTCGGGAGTCGGGAGTCGGGGGTCGGAGCAACACCGGCCACAACCGGTCTCCCTTCCGACACCCGACCCCCGACTCCCGACAACCTCACGATGCTCGCCGACACCGGCGCGCAGTCGTACGTCGACGTACTCCTCACCGATGCCACGAACGTGAAGTCGACCGCGGCGTGGGTTCTTGAAAAGGATCCGGTGAAGAAGATCTGGGCCGTTGTTCCGCCGCAATCGCCGAACGTTTTCTTCGATGTCGCCCGCGCGTTTGCCGACGGCGCGACCCGCGCCTTCACGAGCGCTCCTCCAACTGCCGATCTCCTCGCCTCGGCCGCAAGTTTCGACCGCGCACTCATCGGCGACTACGCCTTCGACGCCACGGCCAAGATCGATCTGCTCGACGCCAAAGGCAACAAGATCGACGAACCGGCGCTCGCGTTCGTGCGCGGCGAGGATCTGCGCACGATCATCGTTCCGAAGGGCGATGCTTCAGCGTCCACCATCGTTTCGCTGGCTGGCGACGACTACAAACTTCCCCGCCGCTACGACGCCGCGGGCGACAAAGACGTGACCGACGTCGGCACGAAGGGCGGTCGTTTCCTGATGGGGATGCCGCCCGTGACGAAGCCATTCGTCTTCACGGTCGAGCACAACGAAGTGCCACGCGCGAACGTGACCAAGGAAGCGCTGAACATCACCGGCCACCGCGGCGTCCCGGTCGAAGAGATCATCCGCAATCACCAGACGTACAAGTCGTACCAGGAGTCGATCCAGCCCCGCTACGTCGCGCGCGACGCCACCAAGCTTCGCTTCACGATGACGGGCGGCGATGCGATCGAAGCGACCATCGCCGGCGATTACTTCTCCGATCCAAAAGGGCGCGCCGACTGGGTGTGGCAGGACTTCTACCTCAACGGCGTGAAGTGGAAGTACGGGAAGATCCCGGAGCTGCCGCTGATCCAGCCCGAGAAGGTGACGCAGCTTCCCCTCGATATCCATCTCACGAACGAATATCGATACGAGCTCGTTCGCGAAACCGACCTCCTCGGCTATCACACCTACGAAGTGCGCTTTGAACCGCCGGCGAAAGCCGCGGCGACCCTGCCGCTCTATCGCGGCACGGTGTGGATCGACACGCGAACCTGGGCGCGTATCCGCTTGTCGATGGTGCAGCTCAACCTGACCGGCGAAATTCTTTCCAACGATGAGCGCGTCGACTTCCAGCCGTTCGCGCGCACGACGCACGCGCCACTCACAGCCGCGGACGTCGCGAAGACTGACCCGCGCGAGATTCTCTGGCTCCCGAAAGTCGTCAGCGCCCAGCAGGTCGTCTCGGCGGCCGGACACGGCACCGTCGTTCTGCGCGAGACCGACTTCACCGACTTCCGCATCGATCCTGCCGACTACGATACGCACCTCGCGGAAGCGGAGAAATCAGACGCGCGCATGGTGCGCGAGACAAAAGCGGGCCTGCGCTATCTCGAACGCACACCAACCGGCGAACGTGTTGTCAAAGAAGGTTTCGACTCGTCGCGCACCTTCCTCCTCGGCGGGATTCACCACGATTCCGGCTTGCAGTATCCGGTCGTTCCCCTCGGCGGCATCGACTACTTCAACTTCGATTTCAAGCACACCGGCATCCAGACGAACGTGTTTTTCGCCGGCGTCGTCCTCGTCGCCAACGCCACGAATCCGAACGTGGCCAACACGCAGACAAACGTCGGCGCGGATCTTTTCGCGATCGCTATCCCTTCGACGCAATCGCTCTATCGCGGCGGCAAGGAGCAGCTCGGCGAAGAGGTGAAGGCGCTGCCGACGCGGATCTCCATCCGCGCCGGGCATCCGTTTCTGCAGTTCGGCAAGGTCGATGTCTCGCTGACCGTCGAGCACGACACCTACATGCGCAGCGACAACACGGCATCGACGTTCATCGTGCCGTCCGATACGTTCGTCATCTCGCCGTCGATCGACGGGCAGTACGCACGCTGGGGCGCCACGGTCACCGGCTTCTTCGACTACAACAAGCGAACGACCTGGAAGCCGTGGGGGAACCTGGCGGAGTTCGATCCGAAGCAGAAGACGTACATGGACTTCGGCGGCTCGATCGCCAAGAGCATCTATCTGCCGAAGTTCCAGCGCATCGGCGTGGAAGTCGATTACATGGACGGAACGCGCCTCGATCGTTTCTCGGAGTACGGTTTCGGCTTCTTCGGCGCGCAGCGGATCCACGGCATCAAGTCCGGCTCCGTCCTCGCCGACCGCGCCATCCTCGGCCACCTTTCCTACGGCTTCGTCTTCTCCGATCAGTTCCGCCTGGAAGCCTTCTACGACCACGGCCTGATCGACAACAAACTCGCCGGCTATCAGCGTGAGCCGTTCCAGGGCCTGGGCATCGCTGGCCAGACAGTCGGTCCGTACGGAACGCTGCTGCGCCTCGACATCGGCAAGACGATCGGACGCAACGCGCAAAAGGGGTTCGTGGCGGATGTGGTGTTCCTGAAGTTGTTTTGATGCCGGGAGTGGGGGGTGGGGAGTGGGGTGTGGGAGAGAAACACGCTGCGTCCAAGCGACGACGGCCGTCAAACGCGGCGGGACGGCGGTCTAACGCGACAAGACAGCCGTCAGACGCGGTAGACGGCAATCAAACGCGACGGAACGGCGATCAAACGCGACGGAACGGCGGTCAAACGCGATGAGACGGCGGTCTAACGCGACGAGACGGCGGTCTAACGCGACGGGACGGCGGTCAAGCGCGACGGGACGGCGGTCAAACGCGACGGGACGGCGGTCTAACGCGACGGGACAGCCGTCAAACGCGACAGAACGCCGTCAAACGCGCCGGAATGATGTCAAGCGTGGCCAGAACGGCGGCCAAACGCAATGCGACGGTGGTAAAGCACGAGGGGATGTCGGGTAGTGATCGTCCGGCGGCGTGTCGGGACCGCCTTTGCTCCGACTCCCGACACCCGATCCCCGACTCCCTCAAACAAAAACCGTGCAGGGCCGCCAACTCGCACCAGCCGTAGCCGTGCCCAACCTTGGCCATCGAGGGGGCCTCTGCACGCATTCAGTTAGACGGACACACGCTCCCACTTTTCCGCCTTGTGACCAAAATTGCACCTTTGATCCCGCCATGATCGGTCGGAATGACACGGGATTCCTCGCAGCCATGCCTCTGAAGGATCGCGGTCACACGCGCAAGGTCGTACTCGTTCATCTGCATGTAGGGCATCGGCCGCTCACCGCGCACGCGCTGGGCGATGCGATGCAAGAGCGGCACGCGGCCGCGGATCGTTCGCGCCAGACGGCGCAGGATTGAGCCCGGGCGGCGGAAGGTGAATTGCAACGCTGCCACGCCGTCGTCAGAAAGGTGACAAAGAAGCTCGTCGAGCAGCGCCTCGCCCCGCCGCACGGGGATGTGCTGAAAAACGATCAACGAGACGATGAGGTCGAAGCGCTCGTCGGGAATCTCCGCCGAAAACGTGGCTTGCGGGACGTTCTCACGAGCGATCCGCAGCATGCTCGGCGCAACATCGACGCCGGCCACGCGCTCGATCCGCTTCGCCAACGCACGTGTCAGGCGGCCGACACCGCATCCGAAATCGAGCGCAGACTTTGGGGCGAAGTCGGGTTGCGCGATGAGATCGAAGAGGTGCGCGATGTCCGCCTCCCCGCTTGCAAAGAATGCCTCCCGATCCTCCTCGGACATCCGTTCGCGAAGAAAGCGCTCGTCGGTAAGGACGGCGAAGAAGGGCTCCGCCTCACCAAGAGCGTTCCAGTCGTCGGCGGAGCGGTCGCGCATCGAGAAGAGCGTAGCAGGTGTGCCGGCAGCATCTCGCCGCCTAGCGCGCGGCTGGCACCAAACCCTGATGCAACTCGACGATCTCGATCAGCTCCCTCAAATCCCTGATCGTCGCGTGGGGCACGATCTCCAGTCCGTGATCGACGGGCGGGGCGATGGCGGTGCCGCGCGTTGGAGGATCGAAGTGGACCCCGGTCATGCCGAGGCTTTGGGCGCCGTGGACGTCGACGTAGATGTTGTCGCCGACGAACATCATCTCGTCGTAATCGACGCCGAGGGCGTCGCGAAGGGTGGAGAAGATCGAGGGATTGGGTTTGCAGACGCCGTGCTCGTTCGAGAAGACCATGGCATCGATCGATGACGCCATGCCGAGGTGGCCGAGAATCTCGCGGAGCGCATAGCCGGGAGTTCGGCCCGTGTTGCTGATCAGACCGATGAGGTAGCCGCGCTCGCGGAGCGATGTCAGAACCTCGTTTGCGCCCGGCACAGGACGAGGCAGGATATCGACGGCGGCGCGGGCGTAGGCATCCTCGAGTGCGGCCAGCGACGGTTCATCGAACGTCGATGCATCGAGTCCCAGCTCGTCGAGAAAGTGCTCGATCTGCACGCGGCAGGCGATGTCTTCATCGCGCGACCAGTAGCGCTCGTAGCATCGATGCCAGAAGCTCCGGTAGGCAGTCTCGATGCGCGCGGCCGTCTCTACGAATCCGCGCTCGACGAGAACGCGCTCCATCCTGTCCAGCCGCAGGCGTTCCTGTCGCCGCGAAATTTCGGGCGTGTCGGTGAGAAGCGTTTCCCAGAGATCGAAGGCGATTGCTTTGAGCATAGAGGAGTGGTGGACGGAGCGGTGCCAGACGATTCTAACCCGCGTTTTCCAAGTGCTTCGGCCGGACCGGCGTGACAGAAACGGAGTGAGGACAGACGCGCGTCTGCCCTCACTCCCCTGTCGTTATTCGCCGATCTTCATCACCACTGCGCCGGCCATGGCGAGCAGCAGGCCCATGATGATGAGGCCGAGCGTGCTCAGGGTCGGGCCGCCAGCGGGGGCTACAGCGGCGCTGCCTCCGTTACCGGTGTTGTCCGTGTTGTTCGTGGTGTCCGGATCGAATTCCGCCGGCGTCGCGGTCGCGCTATTGTCGAACACCCCCGCGGCCGAAATCGTGGCCGTGACGTTGATCGTTGTGCTCGCGCCCGAGGCGAGGGTGGCGATCGTGCACGGCAGGGCGACGCAACCGCTACCGCTCACCGACGTGATCGAAAGGTTCGTTGGCGTGTCGGTAACCTGAATGCTCGTGGCTGTCGAGGGACCGGCGTTATGAACGACGAGCGTGTAGCTGATCGACTGACTGGGCGCGAACGGCCCGGCGGTGACGAGCGTCTTGACGAGGGAGACGTCCGCCGAGGCCAGGGCCAGGCCACCGTTACCCGCGGCTCCTGTGTTGTCGGACATGTTCGGATCGAACTCGATCGGTGTCGCGGTTGCGCTGTTGGTGAACGTGCCGGCCGCGGTGATCGTGGCCGTAACGTTGATCGTCGTGCTGGCACCGACGGCGAGGCTTGGGATCGTGCACGGCAGCGCCGAGCAGCCGCTACCGGAGACGCCGGTGATGGTCTGGTTCGTCGGCGTGTCGGTCACCTGAATGCCGGTGGCAGTCGACGGACCGGCGTTATGAATGACGAGCGTGTAGCTGACGCCTTGTCCGGCGTAGTACGGCCCGGAGGTCACAAGAGTCTTGACGATCGAAACGTCGGCCACCGCGGTCGATCCGCCGTTTCCGGTGTTGTCGGTGTTGTTGCCCGGGTTCGGATCGGATTCGATCCCGGTGGCCGCGGCGCTGTTGTCGAATGCTCCGCCCGTAACGATGGTGGCCGTAACCGTGATCGTCGTATTGGCGCCAGAAGCCAGGCTGGCGATGGTGCATGGCAGGGCCGCGCAACCGCCACCCGAGACGTTCGTGATCGTCAGGTTCGCCGGCGTGTCCGTGACCTGAATGTTCGTCGCGGTAGACGGTCCGGCGTTGGCAACGACGAGCGTGTAGGTGATCGTCTCCCCGACCGTGAACGGGCCGGATGTGACGAGTGTCTTCACGAGCGACACATCTGCCGATGCGGCCGCGATTCCACCGTTGCCGGTGTTGTCGGTGTTGTTCGACGTGTCAGGATCGAAGGAGTTCGACGACGCACTGGCGCTGTTGTCGAAGGCTCCCGCTGCATTGATCGTGGCCGTGACCGTAACCGTGTCCGTCAACGTGGCCGAAAGGTTCGGAGGACTGGGCGTGCAGGGGAATGCCGTGCAGCCGGAACCGGTGACGTTGGTGATGGTCAGGTTCGTCGGCGTATCCGTGATCGACACGAGGAGCGCTGCATCCGGCCCGGCGTTGTGCACGGCGATCGTGTAGGTGATCGATTGTCCGACCACGTAAGGACCTGGGGTGACCAGGGTCTTGGTGACCTGGAGGTCGGCGGTGTTGCTTGCTCCGCCGAAGTTGTTGGTGTTGTCGGTGTTGTTCGACGTGTTGGGATCGAATTCCGTCGCCGTGGCCGTGGCGCTGTTATCGAAGATGCCGGTCGCGGTGATCGTGGCCGTGACGGTGATCGTCACGTTCGCTCCGCTGGCCAGCGAGGCGATCGTGCAGGGGAACGCCGCGCAGCCGCCGCCGCTGACGTTGGTGATGTTCAGGTGGGTGGGCGTGTCCGTGACCTGCACGTTCGTAGCCGTCGACGGGCCGGCGTTGGCAACGACGATCGTGTACTGGATCGACTCGCCGTTGACGTAGGGGCCGGCGGTATCGAGCGTCTTTGTAAGCGACACGTCAGCCGAGTTGACCGCCGTTCCACCATTGCCGGTGTTATCGGTGTTGTTCGACAGATCCGGATCGTGCGAGTTGCTCGACGCGGTCGCGCTGTTGTCGAAGGCGCCGGCGGCGTTGATGGTGGCCGTGACCGTCACCGTATCTGTCAGCGTGGCCGACAGGTTCGGGGGGACGGGCGTGCAGGGGAATGCCGTGCAGCCCGAACCGGTGACGTTGGTGATGGTCAGGTTCGTCGGCGTGTCGTTGATCGACACGAGGAGGGCGGCATCCGGACCGGCGTTGTGGACGGAAATGGTGTAGGTGATCGATTGTCCCACCACGAACGGACCGGCAGTGTTGAGCGTCTTGGTGACCTGGAGGTCGGCGGTGTTGCTCGCTCCGCCGAAGTTGTTGGTGTTGTCGGTGTTGTTGGCCGTGTTCGGGTCGAATTCCGTCGCCGTGGCGGTGGCGCTGTTGTCGAAGATACCGGTCGCGGTGATCGTGGCGGTGACGGTGATCGTCACGTTCGCTCCGCTGGCCAGCGAGGCGATCGTGCAGGGGAACGCCGAGCAGCCGCCGCCGCTGACGTTGGTGATGTTCAGGTGGGTGGGCGTGTCCGTGACCTGCACGTTCGTGGCCGTCGACGGGCCGGCGTTGGCAACGACGATCGTGTACTGGATCGACTCGCCGTTGACGTAGGGGCCGGCGGTATCGAGCGTCTTCGTAATCGACACATCTGCCGAGCTGACCGCCGTTCCACCATTGCCAATGTTGTCGGTGTTGTTGTTCAGGTTCGGATCGGGCTGTGTTGCGGTGACGCTGGCGCTGTTGTCAAACGGGCCGGCTGCATTGATCGTGGCGATGACGAAAATCTGCGTGTTTGCGCCGGATGCGAGACTGGCGATCGTGCAGGGAAGCGCCGAGCAGCCGCTGCCGGTTACGCTCGTGATCGTCAGGTTCGTCGGCGTGTCAGTGACCTGAATGTTTGTCGCAGTCGAGGGGCCGCCGTTGGCCACCGTGAGCGTGTACGCTACGGTCCCGCCGGCGAGGAAAGGTACGGACGTCGTCAAGGTCTTGTCGATCGATACGTCGGCCGAGGTCGAGAGCGGAACCGTTTTGCTGGCGCTGTTCGAGTTGACGCTGTCCGCGGTTGCCTGCGCCGTGTTCGTTACCTGCGCGTTCGATACGTCGCCCGGCGCGATGATGTAGGTCGCCGTGCAGGTGATCGACTCGCCGGGATCGAGGAAGTTGTCGAGATCGCCGACAGTGCTAACCGCCGGGCACGTGACTGTAGTGTGATCGTCCGTCACCGTCACCGGACCCTGCAGCGGCGCGAAGCCGCTGTTGGTGACTAGGTAGCTGTAATGGAGCGTGTCACCCGAGTTGGTGAACGTTGTCTCCGTGGCGCTCTTGGCCAGCGTCAGACCGGTGGTGGCGTACGTCGCGGAGTCGTTTGGTGACGTCACCGGATTTCCGTTGAACGTAGCGGCGGCGCTCGCCGTGTTGGTGTGCGACCCTGGCGACGAGGGAATGGGTCCGACGACGCAGGTGACGATGTGGTTGTCATTCCCGGCCACAGCCACGGGCAGAACCGAGCCGTTGAATCCCGCGTTGCAGGCCGAGACGTCCAGCGTGTTGTCCGTGATCGTCGTTGGTCCGAGCGTGAGCGGAACGTCGCCGGTGTTCTCAACGGTGAAGCGATAGAAGACAGGGCCGGAGGCGATGGCAAGGAATGAATTCCACGGTCCGGTATTGCTGGTGCCGACTTGTTTGAGCAGACCGATCGACGGACTAGGCGGATTGACGAGCAGCGATCCGCTGGCAGTGTTTCCGTTCACCGTCTGCGCGTTGATGATGTGCGATACCGGGCTGCTGGTGTTGTTGTACGTGCCGGTGGCAGGAGCGGTGATGTCGAGGGCGACGGTGCACGTTCCGCCGGGCGCAATCGCTCCGCCGCTGAACGTGATGGAGCCGGCGCCTGCAACAGGACTGAACGTCGGCGCGCCACAACCGGACGTCGCCGCGTTTGGCGTGCCGGCAACGGTCATCGCGCCCGGTGCAACCGGGAACGTATCGCCGAAGTTGACGCCGCTGATGGCATCGTTCGGATTCGGATTCGTGATCATGAAGGTGAGTCGTGAGATGCCACCGGCGAGAATCGGCGACGGCGCGAACTCTTTGGCGATCGACGGCGGAAGCACGGCCGTCAGCGAAGCAGATGCGACGCTCGACGTATTCGTCCCCCCCTCGGTCGTTGCAAGAAACCCGCTCGTGTTCGTGTGCGGCCCCGCGGTGGTGGCGGTGACGTTGACGCTGACCGTGCAGGAGCCGTTGGCGGGAATGGTTCCCCCGGTTGGCGATCCGAACGTCAGCGACGTTGCCGCGACTGCAGGCGCCCAGGTCGGACCGCCGGTGCAGGTCGTGCTCGCGGCGGGAGTGGCCGCGACTTGAACGCCGGACGGCAGAGAGTCGGTGAACGTGGTGCCAGTGAGCGGCGCGGCGTTCGTGTTGGTCAGCGTGAAGGTGAGCGTGGAGGGGACGACGCCGTTGACGGCAACCGGATTGGGCGAGAACGACTTCGCGATCGTCGCCTTCACCGCCGAGGTGCAGCCGGTGAAGAGCATGTCGTCGTAGTTGAACGAGGCGCCGCCGGCGTCGTTATTGGCTCCGGTAGCCGTAAGCCTGAAGATCGTATTTCCGGCCACGTTCGTCAGGCCGGTCGCATCGATGTTGTAGTTCGTGAACGCAATGGGCGGAACAGCCAGCACGATCGGCGCTCCGAAACCGGCTCCGTTGTTGATGGTGAGGTTGAACGCGGTGGGACCATTGGCCGGGCTCGGATTGGCTACCCAGAAACTGAAGTGGACGTTGGTGTAGTTCGTCGTATCGATCGTGAACTGAATGAAATTGCCGTCGTTCTTGTAGCCGTTCGTGCGCCAGGCTGTCGCGTCGCCGTGCCCGCCGGTAGCGACGATCGCCGTATCCGCGGGGACATTCGCGGCGAGCGTGGCCGTGGCCACATTCGCCGCCTTGGTCGTCGGCAAACCGCCGGCAAGATCGGGAGGATTGGCGACCGTGCCGTCAGGCACCGTCCACGACGCCATGGTCACTCCGCACAGCCCCGTTCCCGGCGGCGGTGCGCCGTTGACGGTCAGCGTGTCCGTGCCGAGGTGTCCGGTGTCGTCAGCATCGATGAAGAGATGGTTCGTCGTGTTGACGAGACTCCCCGTCGCCGTCGGCGTGACGTTGACGCTGATTACGCAGGTGCCCGGGCTACCCGCAGCGACCGTCCCGTTCGAGAACGTGATCGAGCTCGATCCGGCCACCGCGGTCAGTGTGGGCGCGCCGCAGCCTGACGTCGAAGCGGCCGGCGGGGTGGCAACGACCAGGTTCGCGGGAAGGTTGTCGACGAAGTTGTAGCCGCTCACCGCCGCCGCATTCGGGTTGGTCAGCGTGATCTTGAGCGCGGAGATGCCATTCAGGCTAGTCGGATTCGGCGTGAACACCTTGCTGATGTTTGCGGCCGTCGGGTCGATGACGTTGGCGATGCGCGCGCCAACGCCGAAATCGCTGTTGTAGTGGTAGCTGCTGCCCGAGAAATCGTAGAGCAGCGAGCCCAATGTCTGGCTCGTGCCGCCGCCGCTGACGATCTTGATGCTGTACGTGGTGACGACGTTGCTGCCACCGGCTTTGAAATCACCGCCAACGCACGAGCGGTACGCCGGACTGTTCGGATCGTTCTCCCACAGACAGGCGTCGGCGTAGAGCTTGTCATTCGGGTTGGACACGAAGGGCGAGTTGTCGGCCGAGTACGAGGAATTGACGCTTTGGATCTGAAAGATCGTGTTTGGAAAGTTGATGAATGCTTCGAACTGGTTGTAGCCCTGCGTGGCTGTGCCGCCGACAAGCTGGATATCGTAGCTGCTGCCGACGATGAGATTCATCGATCCGCCCGCTGCGACGGAAGTGCACGTGTTGGCTACGCCGCAACCGAGCGGTCCGTACTTCACGTCGGTGACTGAGTTACGGTTTTGCGAGATCAGATGCTCCACATACAGTTCCCGCGGCGTCACCGTTGTGACGGACCCGGAGACGTCGGTAGCCGTGATGTGATAGCGGCGCGCCGTGTCGAACGCAGCCGCGGTCTGCGTGACGTCGACCTCGAAGTACGCGTCCTTGCATTGGCCTGCGCCGATCGCGGGAATGACGACCGTGCTCAGCGAGCCGGCGCGAAGGTTGACGAAGGCATTCGCGGTGTCGAAGGTGAAGGTGACCGACACGTTCGTCGTGGCCGCGCTGCTGCAAACGCGCGTCCCCACGGGGAAGAGGTGAGGTCCGGTTGCCGGAGTGTTGCTATCAAGGCCGACGACGTTCCAGGAAACCGGCGGCGGCGCGATCGAAAGAGTCGTTACGGCCATGGCCGGGAGCGAGAGGAAGATGCTGAGGGTCACGATGACGAATACAAGGCGGGTGAAGCGATGGTCGGACATTTAGGGTTCCCTTGTTGAAACCGGTTACACAGATTCCGCACAGACGTTCCGCTGGGTCGGCGCGTTCGAGAGGAATGAATTGTTTGGAAAAAGGACCTTTGCTGAAAGTACCAGCGGCAGATTAGTGCATTAAGGCCGTTGAGCAAAGTAAACTTTTTGCGAGGGGCGAAAAGTCTCGCTTCGAGTCGTCCATAAGCACGCACGCGGCACGCCCTCACTCCGACGGCACACGGGTTGCTTGGCTCTCTAGTGTTCCCCCCTTCCAGGAGAGCGAGATCGAGCGTCTGGTGGTGCGACCACCGGCGGGCGTCACTCGTCCATTCTCCTGAGCGAAGAGGGCAAAGAGAGACCCCATGAGTGGATTGGAAAAGGTAGTGATTCCTCCCGTAACCGAGCGCCGCAGGAGGAAGTCGAAAGCGGCAAGCGATGCCGCTGTGACAGAGTTTCGCCGGAAAAAAGCGCTGCTGAAGACCGGCGCGCTCCAGAACGCCATCCTCAACAGCGCCAACTTCTCGAGTATCGCCACCGACGAGAAGGGCGTCATTCAACTCTTCAATGTCGGGGCCGAACGTATGCTGGGATACGCTGCTGCTGATGTCGTCGATCAGATCACGCCGGCCGACATCTCCGATCCACAGGAAGTAATCGCCCGCGCGGCCGCCCTGAGCCTTGAGCTCGGCACACCGATCACGCCCGGATTCAACGCCCTGGCCTTCAAAGCGTCGCGAGGGATTGAAGACATCTACGAGCTGACCTACATCCGCAAGGACGGGAGCCGCTTCCCGGCCATCGTCTCGGTCACGGCGCTGCGCGACGACGGCGCAGGCATCATCGGCTATCTGTTGATCGGTACGGACAACACTGCCCGAAAACAGGCGGAGGAAGCGCTCATCAAAGCCGGCGCACTGCAGAACGCGATCTTCAACAGCGCCAACTTTTCGAGCATCGCCACCGATGCGAAGGGCGTCATCCAGATCTTCAATGTCGGCGCGGAACGCATGCTCGGATATGCAGCAGCCGAGGTGATGGACAAGATCACGCCGGCCGACATATCCGATCCTGAGGAAGTGATCGCCCGCGCCGCGGCGCTCAGCCGCGAGCTCGAGACGCCAATCACGCCAGGTTTCGAGGCACTTGTCTTCAAGGCCTCGCGCGGCATCGAAGACATTTACGAGCTGACCTACATCCGCAAGGACGGGAGCCGCTTTCCTGCCATCGTCTCGGTCACCGCGCTGCGCGACGTGCAGAACGCGATCATCGGCTACCTGCTCATCGGCACCGACAACACCGCGCGCAAGCAGGCGGAGGAAGCACTCATCAAAGCCGGCGCGCTGCAGAACGCGATCTTCAACAGCGCCAACTTTTCGAGCATCGCCACCGATGCGAAAGGCGTCATCCAGATCTTCAATGTCGGCGCGGAACGCATGCTCGGATATGCAGCATCCGAGGTGATGGACAAGATCACGCCGGCCGACATCTCCGATCCGGAAGAAGTGATCGCCCGCGCCGCCGCGCTCAGTCGCGAGCTCGAGACCGCCATCACCCCCGGTTTCGAAGCACTCGTCTTCAAGGCATCACGCGGCATCGAAGACATTTACGAGCTGACCTACATCCGCAAGGACGGGAGCCGCTTTCCAGCCATCGTCTCGGTCACGGCGCTGCGCGACGTGCAGAACGCGATCATCGGCTACCTCCTCATCGGCACCGACAACACCGCGCGCAAACAGGTCGAGGCGGAGCAGAAGCGGCTCGATCAGCGGCTGCGCGATCAGCAGTTCTACACGCGCTCGCTCATCGAGTCGAATATCGACGCCCTGATGACGACCGATCCCTCCGGCATCATTACCGACGTCAACAAGCAGATGGAGGCGCTGACCGGCTGCACGCGCGACGAGCTGATCGGCGCGCCGTTCAAGAATTACTTCACCGATCCGGAGCGCGCCGAAGCCGGGATCAAGCTCGTCCTGAGCGAAACGAAAGTCACCAACTATGAGCTCACCGCCCGCGCCAGAGACGGCAAGGAGACGGACGTCTCCTACAACGCCACGACGTTCTACGACCGCGACCGGCGGCTGCAAGGTGTATTCGCCGCCGCGCGCGATGTGACCGAGCGCAAACGGCTGGACGAAGTGCTGCACGAAAAGAACGTCGAGCTGGAGAGCGCCCGCGTCGTCGCCGAAAAAGCCAATCTCGCCAAGTCCGACTTCCTCTCCAGCATGAGCCACGAGCTTCGCTCCCCCCTCAACGCCATCCTCGGCTTTGCACAATTGATGGAGTCTGACTCCCCACCGCCGACGCAGACCCAAACCGACAGCATCAGCCAGATCCTGAACGCGGGTTGGTACCTGCTCGACCTGATCAACGAGATCCTCGATCTGGCCATGATCGAGTCGGGAAAACTGTCGATGTCGCTGGAACCGGTCTCGCTGACCGAGGTGATGCTCGAATGCCAGGCGATGATCGAGCCGCTGGCGCAGAGACGCGGCATCCACATGACCTTTCCCACCCTCGACGTGCCTCACTCGGTGAGAGGCGACCGGACGCGCATTAAGCAGGTTCTGATCAACCTGCTCACCAACGCGATCAAGTACAACCAGGTTGGAGGATCCGTGGTCGTCGGCTGCTGCATCTCACCCAACGCGGGTCACGTGCGGATGACCGTCACCGATACCGGTGCCGGACTGACTCCCGAAAAACTCTCCCAGCTTTTCCAGCCCTTCAACCGCCTCGGGCAGGAAGGCAACACCGAGGAAGGCACCGGCATCGGCCTCGTCGTCAGCAAGCGTCTGGTCGAGTTGATGAATGGCGTCATCGGCGTAGAAAGTACGGTCGGTACGGGAAGTGTCTTCTGGATCGAGCTCTCCTCGACCGCGCCGCTCACGCTCCCCGCACGGATGGAAGCCATCGTCGATTCCAAACCTTCGATCCATCCGGACGCGCGGACGCGGACGCTGCTCTATGTCGAAGACAATCCTGCCAATCTCAAGCTGATCGAGAAGCTGGTCGCCCGCCGCCACGACATCCGGCTCCTCAGCGCGATCGACGGCACGCGCGGCGTCGAGCTCGCGCGCACCTGCCAGCCCGACGTGATCCTGATGGACATCAACCTTCCGGGCATCAGCGGCATCGACGCCCTGAAGATCCTGCGCGAAGACAAGAGCACCTCGCACATTCCCGTCGTCGCCCTCAGCGCCAACGCCATCCCGCGCGACATCCAGAAAGGTCTCGAAGCCGGCTTCTTCCGCTACCTCACGAAGCCGATCAAAGTCGCTGACTTCACCGACGCACTGAACGCCGCGATGGAATTCGCAGAAGAGGGCCATGTCCTCGTCCACTAACGCGTTCGCCGCCAGAATCCTGATCGTCGACGATCAGGAATCGAACGTCCGCCTGCTCGAATTCGCGCTGCGCCGCGGCGGCTACCTCGCCGTAACGTCGACGATGCGGGGCGATCGCGTGTGTGACCTGCACCGCGAGCAACCCTACGACCTCATCCTGCTCGATCTGCAAATGCCTCGCATGAACGGCTTCGAAGTCCTCGCCGCCCTCGCGCTCGAAGCACCCGTCGCAGTCCTCGTCCTCTCCGCCGACCCGAGGCAGGAGGCGCAATCGCTGGCAGCAGGAGCAACCGGCTTCCTCAGCAAACCCTTCGTGCTGACGGAAATCCTCGCGCGCGTGGAGGCATTGCTGACCGCCGACAAGCTGCTGCCGATTCTGGTGCCCACGCCCGCGACACCAGTGCCGTTGCACGTGGGGTTGTGAGGGTCAGGTCTAAAGTCTAAAGTGCCGATGAGACTTTATCGCTTTAGCGACGATCGTCCTCGGCACTTTAGACTTTAGACCTGACCCCCCATTTCCACCGCCGCCCGCAAGATCTCTCCCACGCTCCACGCCTGTGCCGCACAACCGCGCGGAGCGTACGGGGATGAGCCGTCGAAGATCTCCGAGATGGTGCCGATACACGATTCCTCGAGGTGCGGTTGGAATGCTTTGAGGATGCGCCGGCCCTCGGCGATGCCGGCCTCGCCGCGAAAGCGAACGAGCGCGGTGATGTAGGGGCCGAGGAGCCAGGACCAGACGGTTCCTTGATGATAGGCGGCGTCGCGCTCACGTGGGCCGCCGATGTACGTGCCGATGAAGCGAGGATCTTCGGGCGACAGCGACCGCAATCCCCGCGGCGTCAGCAAATTCTGCTCGACGATGCGAAGCACGTTCTCCGCGTCGGCGCCCTCGAGAAGTGGATGCGGAAGGCTGATCGCGAAGATCTGATTGGGGCGGATGCTGGCGTCGCGCTCATCGGGCCGCACGACGTCGTAAAGCGAACCGTTCTTCTCGTTCCAGAAAACCTCGCGGAAGCGCGCGCGAACGCGCGCCGCGGCGGCAGCATGCGCGCCCGACGTATCCGAAGAGCCCCAACGCCGCTCGAAGTCCGCAAGAATCGTCAGCGCGTTGAACCAGAGCGCGTTGACCTCGACCGCTTTTCCGTGCCGCGGCGTGACCACCCAGTCGCCGATCTTCACATCCATCCAGGTGAGCTGATCGCCCTCGCTGCCTGCGATCAACAAGTCGTCGTCATCGACGTGGATGTTGTGACGCGTTCCGCGCTCGTGCCAGGAAACGATGTCGCGCAACACCGGCAGCAGCGTGTCGCGCACGAAGGCCTCGTCGCCGCTGCTTTCGAGATAGCGCTGCGCAGCGATGAAGAACCAGAGCGTTGCGTCGACCGTGTTGTATTCGGGCGCCTCCCCGCCGTCGGGAAAGCAGTTCGGCAGCATCCCCTCGCTCGCACACTCGGCGAACGCAAGCAGGATGCTGCGCGCGTCCTCGAAACGGCCGGTGGTGAGGCAGATGCCGGGCAGCGCGATCATCGTGTCGCGCCCCCAGTCGGTGAACCAGTGATAGCCGGCGATGATCGTCTTCCGATCGACTCCACGCCGGACGATGAACTGATCGGCCGCGAGAGTCAGCGCACGACCCATCCGGCCCGGCATCGGCGCAGCATTCGCAATCGCTTCACGGCGGCGTCGCTCAGTGTCGAACAACGCCCATCCGTCGCGCCCCCGAGGATCGGACGTCGATGCGATGACGACGAGCGCCGCGCCCTTCGCGAGTACCCGAGTGAACGTCCCAGGCGTAAAGAGATCCTCGTGCGCTTCCAGCCCCCGCTCCTGCTCGATCGCGTATTCGAAGTTGAAGTACCAGTCGGGCGCAGGATGAAACGCCGCCTCGGGCACGCTCAGAAAAAGTGTCGGAAGCCCGTCGTACGGCTGCAGCGCGAAGATGCCATCGTCGAAGGCGGCATCGCGACGAATGCCGTCGTTCGCATGAACGAGCGAGTGATAGTCGCGTCCAGCGATGAACGGCCGCAGTTCCAGGGTCACGTCGGCCGCCGACTCCAGCAATTCGTAAACGATGACCGTCGTGTTCTCGCCATGAATCGCCGCGATCGTCTTCCGTATCCGCACCCCCTCGGCGGCATACTCAAACACCGGAAAGAGCCCCCGCTCGAACGAGAGCAGATGCTTGAACCCGCGCGGATGGATCGCGCCAGGAAACTGGTTCGCGCCGAGGTCGATGCACGATCGCCCGATGGTGATGCGCTCATCGAGCTTCGACAGCAGCACCACCCGCCCCACCGGCGGCTTCGTCGCCGCAACAAGCAGCCCGTGGTACCGCCGCGTGTTGATCCCGCAGACGGTGGAACTGGCGTACCCACCGACTCCGTTGGTCTCCAACCATTCCCGGCGATCCATGGCTGCAAGGATGCCACGGGTGTCGCCTCGGCGTGAGAAGAACCGGTTGTGAAAATCCTCCTCGTCGCGGCGGGACATCTTTGACGCCAAGTCCTTCGGGGGGGTAGGGAAATCGGCAAGCGCGTCACCCCTTAGCAGAAGGAACTGCGCATGTTTCGTCGATATCGCAGTCGTCACGGCTCTCTCCGATGAATGAGTTGAGGCTGTGCGAGGAGGTTTTCGGCAGGGTCGTGTCCTGTCAACTAGCGTCTGCGCCGCAAACTCGGTTCGCGGCGGATATTCGGGTCGTAGTCGCCATTTCGGGAGGTTCTGCCCTCGGAAAGTCTTGCTTCGGCGAGACCTTCGCCGGATGGCTTCGGTTAAAGGAGGTTTCATGTACTCATGTTGAACTCGATGGATTTCTTTACGATCGCGAAGCCCGTCGTCAACTCGGAGTTAGCGGTTACGACCCGGCGGCTACGCGTTTCGCCGCCCTCCGGGAAACCCTAGACCGCATGATCTTTGCCGGCGAGCGCGTTGAGCTTCCCTGGTACAACCACGAAGTTGGTCGTGTGACGAGAATGGTGTGGTGCGAACCCTCTCAGGTCATTCTTCTTGACGGTACCGTAGCCATGAATCCGGTTGTCGCGCAACGGTATGCGACTACTCAAATTTTTTTTTACGCGACAAGTTTTATGCGAAGAGAGCTGCGAGAGCGAGTCGATCGAGAGAAGCGAGGTCACACAACCGCACCTCCGGCGATTGATCCTGCGGAAGAACGCGACTACTTGTGCTGGATAGAACCGCAAGCTGCGGAAGCAGATCTGATCGTTCGAGTGCAATCACACGGCACGTACGAATTCGGCTGACTATGCCCTCGGCGAGGCCTTAACTTTCGACCAAGCGCTTCGCGAGTCATCATCGGTCGGCTATCCTGACGAGTCATGATCCGTGCCGTACTGTTCGATCTATACGACACTCTGGTGTACGTCGATCGGGAAGCCTACGTCAGCAAGATCGCGACGTGCGCGAAGCTTGTCGGAGCGAGTGAAGAGGCGTTTGATCGAGCTTGGTTCGGGACGTCTCCGGAGAGCAACCTGGGGCGGTACTTGACCATCGAGGAACGGGTGAACGCGGTAGTCCGATCCCTGGGCTGCGACAGGTCTGAAGACATAGTTTCAACCGTCGCAGACATCGAGCGACGCTTCCTAAGCAGAGACATCCACGTCTTTCCCGACGCCTTTGACGCTCTTCTCGCCCTCCGAGGGAGCGGTGCCAAGCTCGGAATTGTCACGAACGCCTCACCGTCGGTCGAGTACATTTTCAAGGCAACATCACTCCGACAATCGGTGGATGCGGTCGTGATCTCGAGTGAGATCAAGCACGCCAAGCCTAGCCGCGAGATCTACGAACAGGCGCTCGAACGGCTCGAAGTTGCAGCGAACAGCGCTTGTTTCGTTGGCGACGGAAACGACCGGGAGATTGATGGCGCGCGCGCCATCGGTATGCTGACAATTTTGGTTCGCCGGAAGCGACCGCGACACGGGGTGCGCGAGTCAAGCAGAGAAGAGACCGCCGACATCATCGTCTCTTCGCTGGCCGAGGTGGCACGGATCGTCAAGCATCGAGATTTCTCTCGACCTAACGGGTAGGGAACCCCGTCTCCCAGTCACTCCTAAAGTGAGAGTCGTCGCCTAGGCAGGGGTGGCCTCAGGTTGGTGGTTGGCATACGATGTCGGATAATCGAGAATTATCGCCGAGCCCTCAGGCGGATCTCCGTAGCGCGCTCGTTCAGGCAGTCACGGCGAGTCGAGTCGTGGGCGCCGTCGTCTTCGCCTCCACTGCGATTACGCCGAGGTACGTTGGGGTCGCGATCGCTACATACGCCTACGCCTCGCTCGCGGACCTCCTCGACGGATTCGTTGCACGTGCACTCAAGCGCCAAAGCGAGGGCGGCGCGGCGTTCGACATCGGCGGTGACAAGTACTTACTCATCGTCTCAGCGCTCTACGCAGCGGCCGTCGGCGCGAACATCACCGCGTGCTGCCTCCTTATCGTGCGGTCCGTGTTCATCCCCGCGCTGCGGACGGTGAGCGTTGATGGCGTGCGCCTCATCCCGCCGAGCCGTCGCATCGGGGCAGTTGAGACGCTCCCGATCCGCGTCGCAACAGCGTACATGCTTCTGGCAGGCCCGATCGGCGCGCCAATCAACTGGGCCCTGGCAAACACGTTGTACTGGTTGGCGGCAGCCACGTCGTGCGCATCCGTCGCTTACAGCGTCACCGCAGACTGGCCGCGGATCGTCCGAGCGTTCAGACCGTCTACAAATGTGCCCATTTCACGATGAGGTCGGCGCTCTGATGGTACGCCCACACGACCGTCGGCGAACTCGCCGCTACGGAGAGGAATTGTACGACCCGCGCGAATTGAGGCCACTCTGGGAGCTTCCGAAGATGCTCGGCGATAGCCGAAAGCTTCCCAAGCGCGCCAGCGGCGTCCTCACTGGCGTTCGCGGCAAGCACATCGTCGTAGAGCATCGCTTGGCGCCGCGCGACCTCGGCCATCTGGCGCTGCTTTTCCAAAACGATCGCGTTCCGGAGCGCGATTGCGGGAATCAGGTACACAACGACGAACAGAGTGCACGTGAGACTCAGGCCGCCGATCGTCGTCGGGTCGAACTTGCGGTGTGCGAACATCGCGCTCAGGCTCAGCATGCTCGCAAAGAAGAACGTCGGTACGAGTTGATTGAGCACGGTATCAATGAGTGCGCGCGTTCCACCCGCCCCGTCTTCGTGGTACGGCCGCAAGATGAGTCCGTGCTTTCTTGCGGCATCTATGAGGAGGTGGGACATCTCGTGCACAACAAGCACCTGCAAATGCACGAGGCACGGCATGAGGAGCATCCAGAAGTACAGCTTCTCAAATCGTGTAATTGCGTAACCCCAAAAGAACGAACTCGAATCCCAGAACTCGAACCCAACCTTCGCGATCGGTTGCTGGTTCGAGTACGAGTTCCACGCGAGCACCGCCATGCCTACGCCCGTGAGAAGCGCGTATGTGAACTTCGCGAGCGCATCCTCGCGATCGATCCACGCGTCAACGCGGCGGTCATGCTCCTCAAGGTTCGCCGCCAGGTACTCGTCGGCCAGGGTGCCCGGAATCGTCGCTTTCAGGTTCTGGAGCTTCTGCACCGAGGATCTGACAGCAAATGGCAGGAGCGCCTGACCCACGAGGTACACCCATGGTCCGGGGTGCTCTAGGAGACCGACGGGGCGACCTGCGAGGATGAAAGAATGATCTCGCCAACCAGCGAACAGCAGCAACGCGAGGAAGACTCCGGTGAGGACGAGATTCGCCTTCGCAGGATTAGCCGGCGTCGTGCGCCACCACGCGGCGTACCGAAAGGCTGGGTAGTGAAGGAGAACGTCACTCATGGAGCATGAGGATAATTCTCGATTATCCGACATCGTA